>Ga0194110_10000258_pt1 | contig 65723 bp, 66 predicted proteins | sample TA2Kig1200mmetaG_FD_146192 | JGI IMG/M metagenome (GOLD analysis project Ga0194110, IMG submission 146192) | Freshwater microbial communities from Lake Tanganyika, Tanzania - TA2015032 Kigoma Deep Cast 1200m | ecosystem: Environmental > Aquatic > Freshwater > Lake | place: Tanzania: Lake...
CGTGTCATTGGAGAGTGGATCCGCTTCTACAACCACCGTCGGCCCCACCAGGCCCTCGGCATGAAAACCCCCGCTATGGCGTATGCTTTAGCGGCCTGACCTGTGCAGAAACCGGTGGGTCAGTACATGAGGCCCATTACAATGCCGGAAAACTCTAAATCAACCTGCTACTGAAAGCGGGGGGACGTCGGGACTACCCGATTGCAGCAGTTGATGGTGCGCCTCGCCAGGAGCTTTCTACTGCGTCTGAGGCGGTGTTCGGCGGTCCGTACGGAATCCGTACGAATGTTCCTAGGAGACGATAAGTCATTGAAAATATTGGCGCTCCCAGAGGGATTCGAACCCTCGTACCAGCCTTGAGAGGGCTGTGTCCTAGGCCTCTAGACGATGGGAGCGTAGGGGCCCGCGAAGGGGCGCGTATTATATCGGCCCCGATTCCTGCCACAACCGGACCCGGCACTCCTTGGATCCTCAAAGCGGCGGCGCCACGTCGCCAGTCATCGTTGCCCGCGCGGACCACCCGATCTCGCGTTCGCACATTTCCGGCAACGCCCTCAAGGTCCTGTATCGCCTCAAGGACGCCGGCTACCAGGGTTTTCTGGTCGGCGGCTGCGTCCGTGACCTGCTGATCGGCATCGAGCCGAAGGATTTCGACGTGGCGACCGACGCCTCGCCCGAGGAGATGCGGCGCCTGTTCCGCAACTGCCGCCTGATCGGCCGGCGCTTCCGCCTCGCGCACGTGCGTTTCGGCCCGCAGATCATTGAGGTCGCGACCTTCCGGGCCGCCGGCGCGCCAATGGCGCCGGAGCCCGACCTCGACGGCATCACCGCCGAGGACGCGGAATCGGACGCGGACGAGTCTGGAGGCGCGCGCCTGGACGAGCACGGCGACATCGACGGCAATGTCGCGGCGCCGGAGGAGGACGAAAGTTTCGACCGCGCGCACGACGAGCGCGGGCGCCTGCTGCGCGACAACGTGTACGGCACGATCGACCAGGACGTGTGGCGGCGCGACTTCACCTGCAACGCGCTCTACTACAGCATCCAGGACTTCTCGATCTGGGACTACGTCGGCGGCGTCGAGGACGTGCGCGCCCGGACCATCCGCCTGATCGGCGACCCGGAGACGCGCTACCGCGAGGACCCGGTGCGCATGCTGCGCGCGGTGCGCTTCGAGGCGAAGCTCGGCTTCGAGATCCATGAGTCGGCACGCGCGCCCTTCGCGACGCTCGCCGAACTCCTCACGCACATCCCGCCGGCGCGCCTGCTCGACGAGTTCCAAAAGCTGTTCCTCGCCGGCTTCGGCCGGCGCGCCTTCGACCTTCTGCGCGAACACGGGCTGTTCGAGCCGCTGTTCCCGGCGACCGCCGCGTACCTCGCCGAGGAGCCGGACGGGATGGCGCTCGCGCTGATCCACGCCGGCCTCGCCGACACGGACCGCCGGGTCGCGGAAGGTCGCGCCGTGACGCCCATGTTCCTGTTCGCGGTGCTGCTGTTCGGCCCGGTGTCGGCCGCGGCGCAGCGGCGCTTCGACGCCGGCGTGCCGCCTCCCGTCGCCATCGGCGAGGCGGTGGACGAGGTCATCGGCCAGCAGAATCGCCGCATCGGCATCCCGAAGCGCTTCTCGTTCCCGATGCGCGAGCTGCTTACGCTGCAGCCGCGCTTCCACCGCCGCGAGGGACGGCGCGTGCTCGGCTTCCTCGGGCATCCGCGCTTTCGTGCGGCCTACGACTTCCTGCTGCTGCGCGCGCACGCGGGCGCCGAGAATCCGGCGATCGCGCGCTGGTGGACCGAGTTCCTCGCGCTCTCGCCCGAGCAGCAGCGCGAGCGCGTCGGCACTGACGGCGGCCCGGGCGGCGACGAGCCGGGGCCACGCCGCCGCCGGCGCCGCCGGCGCGGCGGCCGGCGCCACGCGCCGCCACCCGCCGAGACCTGAGTGCGGCCATTGGCCTGGCGTCCCGCCTACGTGGCGCTCGGCAGCAACCTGTCCGAACCGGCCCGGCAGGTGGAGGCGGCATTCGAGGCGCTGGCGCAGCTGCCCGATACGCGGCTCGTCGCGCGCTCCAGCCTCTGGCTCGCCCGGCCGATGGGACCGCAGGACCAGCCGGACTTCGTCAACGCAGTGGCGGGACTCCTGACGACTGCGGAGCCGCGGGCGCTGCTCGCGTCGCTGCAGGCGATCGAGCGGCGGCTCGGGAAGGCCGAGCCCGTCGTTCGCTGGGGACCGCGCGTGATCGACCTCGATCTCCTCCTCTATGGCGACCTGCATATCGCGGAAGAGGGGCTCGTCCTGCCGCATCCGGGCCTGCACCAGCGCAATTTCGTCCTGTATCCTCTGGCTGAAATCGCCGCGGAGCTCCAGGTGCCGGGACTCGCTCGGGTCCGCCGGTTGCGCGACGGGGTTCCGGCTGCGGGAATCGAGCGGCTCGCGGCACGGGGTTCCGGTGACGACTGAGGATCAGGAACAAGTCCAGGGCTGGCCGCACCGGCTGGTGGTCGTCGAGGGCCTGATCGGCGTCGGCAAGACGAGCCTCGCGCGCAACCTCGCCGAAGCGACCGGCGCCGGCACCGTGCTCGAGCAGCCGATGGACAACCCGTTCCTCGAGCGCTTCTACAAGGACCGGCGCGCGGCCGCGTTCCCCGCCCAGCTGTACTTTCTTTTCCAGCGCTCGCGCCAGCTCGCGGAGCTCCGCCAGCACGACCTGTTCGCGCAGGTGCGAGTCGCCGACTACATGCTGGACAAGGACCGCCTGTTCGCGCGCATCGTGCTCGACGACGAGGAGTTCAAGCTCTACGACCAGATTTACGCGCGCCTCGCGATGGACGCTCCGACGCCTGATCTCGTCGTGTTCCTCCAGGCGCCGGTCGATGTCCTGCTGCAGCGCATCGAGCGGCGTGGCATCCCCTTCGAGAAATACATCGACGCCGCCTACCTCGAGCGCCTGAGCGAGGCCTACACGCGCTACTTCCACCAATACACGGCCTCGCCGCTCCTGATCGTCAACACGGCCGAGATCGATCCCGCCAACAACTCGCGCGACTTCGAGGACCTGTTCGAGACCATCCGCCGCACGACCAGCGGCCGGCATTACGTCAACCCGGTACGCCGCTAGCCCGCCTGCGCCTGGCGCGCGAGCGCCCAGGCGACGTGCTCGCGCAGCACGGGATCGGCGTCGCCGGCACGCGCGGCGAGCGCCGCCGCGGCAGCCGCGGAGCGCGGCGCGTTGCCAAGCGCGACCGCGAGATTGCGCAGCCACCGCCCGTAGCCGAGACGCCGCAGCGCGCTGCCCTCGGTCTTCTCGAGATACTCCGCCTCGCTCCACGCGAACAGCTCGACGAGATCCGCGCTGTCGAGCCGGTGGCGCACGCGGAAGTCCGGCTCCGCGGCGACCTCGGCGAACTTGTTCCAGGGGCAGACGAGCTGGCAGTCGTCGCAGCCGAACACGCGGTTGCCGATCGCGGACCGCAGCGCCTCGGGGATCGGGCCGTGGTGCTCGATGGTGAGATAGGAAATGCAGCGCCGCGCGTCGAGCTGGTAGGGCGCCGTGATCGCGCCCGTCGGGCAGGCGGGCAGGCACGCCGTGCAGGTGCCGCAGCGGTCCTTCGCGGGCGCGTCCGGCGCGAGCGGCAGGTCGGTGTACAGCTCGCCGAGCATGAACAGCGAGCCGGCGCGGTCGTTGATCAGGTTCGTGTGCTTGCCGATCCAGCCGAGCCCGGCATTGCGCGCCAGCGGCTTTTCCATCACCGGCGCCGAGTCGCAGAAGGCGCGATGACCGAAGGGGCCGAATTCGGCGGTGAGCCGGGCCGCGAGTTCGGCGAGGCGCCCGCGCAGCAGCTTGTGGTAGTCGCGGCCGAGTGCGTAGCGGGCGATGTAGGCCCTGGCGCCGTCATTCAGCACCGCGCTCGCCGGCGCGGCGTCGGGCGCGGAGCTGCGCATGCGCAGGCTGATGACGCGCAGCGTGCCGGGCACGAGTTCCGCCGGGCGGCTGCGGCGCCGGCCGTGGCGCGCCATGTAGTCCATGCCGCCGTGACGCCGTTCGGCGAGCCAGCGCTCCAGGTTCGCCTCGTCCGTGGCGAGGTCGGTGTCCGCGACCCCCACCTGGTCGAAGCCGAGCTCGCGCGCGAGCGCATCGAGCCGGGCACGCAGCTTCGCGAGGTCGGCGTCGGTGAGGGGCGGGGCCATTCCGGGGGCTCGGCGGAGCGGCCAGTATAATCACGCGCATGGGTCCGCTGCCCGTCGAGGTCTATTCGGCCGCGTCCGTGCGCGCGATGGATCGACGCGCCATCGCGGGCGGGATTCCCGGGTACGTCCTGATGCAGCGCGCGGGCGAAGCGGCGTTCGCGACCTTGCGCCGCCACTGGCCTGGCGCGCGATCGGTCGGCGTGTTGTGCGGCCCCGGCAACAATGCGGGCGACGGCTACGTCGTCGCCCGCCTCGCGCGCGCCGCGGGGCTCGACGTGCGCGTCATCGCGGTCTCGGACCCGCGTGGACTTCAGGGCGATGCGGCGCGCGCGCAGGTGGATTTCGCCGCGGACGGCGGCCACACCGAATCATCCGGCAGCGCCTTGCTCGAGCGCCACGACGTGTTCGTCGACGCCTTGCTCGGCACCGGTACCGACCGCCCGCTCGAGGAGCCGTTCGCCTCGGTCGTGCGCCAGCTGAACCAGCGCGGCGCGCCGGTCCTCGCGCTGGACATTCCCTCGGGCCTCGATGCCGACAGCGGCGAGCCGCACGGCCAGGCGGTCATCGCCACGGTGACCCTCGCGTTTGTCGCGCTGAAGAGTGGCTACTACCTCGGCATGGCGCCGGACTACGTCGGCCGCCTCGAGTTCGCAGGGCTCGAACTTCCGCCGGGGATCCGCGCGGCAGAGCAGCCGGTCATGCGCCGAATCGACGGCCCGCTTGCGGCGCGCGCCCTGCCGCCGCGGCGCCGGTCCGCGCACAAGGGCGCGCACGGCCGCGTGGTGATCGTCGGCGGACACGCCATGCCGGGTGCGGCGCGGCTCGCAGGGGAGGCGGCGCTGCGCACCGGCGCCGGGCTCGTGTCGATCGTGACGTCCGCCGCGAGCGCCGCGGCGATCCTGGCGGGCCGGCCGGAGCTGATCGTCCGCAGCGACCTGCGGCCCGAAGACCTCGAGTCCGGCGGCGAGCTCCGTGCGCTCGCGCTTGGACCCGGACTCGGCCTCGACGCCGGGGCGGAGCGCACATTCGAGGCGGCACTCGCGACCCGCGATCGCTTGGTCGTCGATGCCGATGCGTTGACGCTGCTCGCCGCACGCCCCAGGAAGGCCGCGCACTGGATCCTGACGCCGCATCCCGGCGAGGCCCGTCGGCTCCTTGATTCCAGCGCGACCGCCGTACCGCGCAGCCGCCTCGACACCGTGCGCGAGATCGTCGATCGCTACGGCGGGACCTGCGTGCTGAAAGGAGCGAACACGCTGGTGCACGGGGGCACGTCGGTGCCCTGGGTCTGCGACCGCGGCAATCCCGGGATGGCGACCGCCGGCAGCGGCGACGTGCTGACCGGCGTGATCGCGGCGCTGCTGGCCTGCGCCGACGGGTTGGTCGAGGCCGCGGCCGCGGGCGTGTTCCTGCATGCCGAGGCGGGCGATCGCGCGGCGCGCGCCGGCATGCGCGGCATGATCGCGAGCGACATCCTCGCGGAGCTGCGCGGCGTCGTGAACCATCCGTGGAATTGAGCCTGCCGGACGAGGCGGCGACCGCCTGCGTGGGCGCGGCACTGGCACGCGGCTTGCCTGACCTTTCGTCGCAGGGCCTGCTGCTCGCGCTGTCAGGCGAGCTCAGCAGCGGCAAGACGACGCTCGCGCGCGCGCTGCTGCGCGAGCTTGGCGTCACGGGGACGATCCGCAGCCCGACGTTCACGCTGATCGAGCCCTACGAGACGACGCGTGGTTCCGTGCACCACCTCGACCTCTACCGCCTCGCGCCGGGCGCGGCCGCGCTCGAGGGACTCGGGTATCGCGACCTGCGCGGCCAGCCGGGCCTGGTCCTGGTCGAGTGGCCCGAGCGTGCGGGCACAGCGCTCGGCAGGCCCGATATCGCCGCCTGCCTCGCGCACGAGGGGAGCGGGCGGCAAATTTCGCTGGCCGCAGCCGGCGAAAGTGGGCGCGCGTGGCTCACCGCGAGTCGCGCCCTACTCGAAGTGTGCGGCGTATCTTGCTGAAAAGCTTGAATTAAAAATCCTCGATCGCTAGAGTAACCGCGGGGTACCTGAGCGCACGGCGGTCATGCGTCCCATGCGGACATTCGGTCTTTTCGTCCTGCTGCTCGCCTCGGTCTCGGCGGCGGCCGACTCACCGGCGTTGCGCGACGTCCGTGTCTGGGCGAGCCCGGATTTCACCCGCGTCGTGCTCGATCTCACCGCCCCGGCGGCTTACACGGTATTCCCGCTCGAAGGTCCCGACCGCGTCGTCATCGATTTCGAGCGCCTTCAGGCGGACCCGTCCGCCATCAAGCTTCCCGATGGCACCGGGTTCGTGCAAGCCGTGCGGCTCGGCGCGCGCGGAAATTCTGGCCTGCGCGTCGTGCTCGACGTCAACGCGAAGGTCGACGTCAAGGCCTTCCTCACGCCGCCGAACGAGACCTACGGGCATCGGCTGGTAGTCGACCTCGGCTCGGGCAAGGCCGACGCACAGGTCCAGGGCCAGCCGCCTGCGGCGCCGGCCGAGGCGCCGAAGCCCGTCAAGGTGGCGGGCGACGGCGCGGAGCGCGACCTCGTGATCGCGATCGACGCCGGCCACGGCGGCGAGGACCCGGGCGCGATCGGCAAGTCCGGCACGCGCGAGAAGACCGTCGCACTCGCGGTCGCGAGCAAGCTCGCGGAGCGCATCAACGCCGAGCCGGGCATGAAGGCGGTATTGACCCGCACCGGCGACTATTTTGTGCCGTTCCGCGAGCGCATCCGCCGCGCGCGCGTGCACCAGGCGGACCTGTTCATTTCCATCCACGCCGACGCGTTCATGGACCGCTCGGTCCGCGGCTCGTCGGTCTACGTGCTGTCGACGCGCCGCGCGAGCAGCGAGGCCGCGCGCTGGCTCGCCGAGCGCGAGAACGCCGCGGACCTGATCGGCGGCGTGTCGCTCGACGACAAGAGCGACGTGCTCGCCTCGGTGCTGCTCGACCTGTCGCAGAACGCCGCGATCAGCGCGAGCCGCGAGGCGGCGTCCCGCGTGCTGGTCGAGCTCGACCACGTCGGGCAGCTCAAGAAGAGCGAGGTGCAGCACGCAAGCCTGATCGTGCTGACCTCGCCCGATGTACCCTCGATGCTGGTCGAGACCGCCTTCATCTCGAACCCGGATGAAGAGAAGAAGCTGCGCGATCCCGGGCACCAGGACCGGCTCGCCGGTGCGATCCATGCGGGCCTGCGCCGCTATTTCTACGACCACCCGCCGCCCGGGTCGCGCGTGGCGTCACTCGCCGCCCGCGAGCGCGGCCAGGCGCTGCGCCAGACCGTCGCGCAGGGCGAGATTCCCGTCGCCGGCACCTAGGGGAGCCCTAACCGGTACACTGGCGCGGCAGTCGCCGCGCCATGTCCATCCGCATCCTCGCAGGCCCGCTCGTCGACCAGATCGCTGCGGGCGAGGTCATCGAGCGCCCGGCGTCGGTGGTCAAGGAGCTGGTCGAGAATGCGCTCGACGCTGGCGCGCGCCAGGTGTCGATCGACGTCGAGCACGGCGGCATCCGCCTGGTGCGGGTGCGCGACGACGGTGCCGGGATCGCCGCGGCGGAGCTGTTGCTCGCGCTGGCGCGGCACGCGACCAGCAAGATCGCCTCGCTCGAGGACCTCGAGCGGGTCGCCTCGCTCGGGTTCCGCGGCGAGGCACTGCCGTCGATCGCATCGGTATCGGCGCTGCGGCTCGTATCGCGGGCGCGGGGTGCCGCGGCGGGCGCGGAAATCCAGTGCGTCGACGGCCGGCCGGGCCGCGTGCGGCCGGCCGCGCACCCCGAGGGCACGACCGTCGAGGTCCGCGATCTCTTCCACCGCGTGCCCGCGCGCCGCAAGTTCCTGCGCGCGGAGGCGACCGAGTTCCAGCACGTGCAGAAGACCGTCGCGCGGCTCGCGCTGTCGCGCTTCGCGGTCGGGTTCACGCTCACCCACAACCGGCGCGAGCAAATCGCACTGCCGGCCGCGCACGGGCGGCTGGAGCGCGAGGCGCGCATCGCGCGCCTCGTGGGCGCGGACTTCGTCGCCGCCTCGCGCTATGTGACGCATGCGCAGGCGGGCTATGCGGTCGAGGGCTGGATCGGGCTGCCGTCGGCGTCCCGCGCCCAGCCGGACCGCCAGTTCCTGTTCGTCAACGGCCGCATGGTCCGCGACCGGCTGCTCGCGAGCGCGGTGCGCCTCGGCTATCGCGACGTGAGCCACGGCAGCCGGCACCCGGCGTGGCTGCTCTACCTCGCGCTGGATCCGCTGCAGCTGGACGTGAATGCGCACCCGCAGAAACTCGAGCTGCGCTTCCGTGACGGCCGCGGCGTGCATGATTTCCTGTTCCGCACGGTCGAGCGCGCGCTCGCCGAGTCGGGTTCCGCGCCGGTCGCTGCCGCGTCGCGCTGGGCCCTGCCGCCGCCGCCCGCCGCGGCTCTCGCCCTCGGCGAAGCCGCTCCGGGCTATGGCGCGGGGCCGGAGCGCCCGCCGGCCGCCGCATCGGGCGCGGCGGACGGCGATCACCCGCTCGGCCATGCCGTGGCGCAGCTGCACGGCATCTACATCGTCGCGCAGTCGGCCGACGGCATGGTACTCGTGGACATGCACGCCGCCCACGAGCGCATCCTGTACGAGCGCCTGAAGTCGGCGCTGGACTCGGGCCGCGGGCCGCGCCAGGCGCTGCTCGTGCCGGCGCTGCTCGCGACCACGGAAGCCGAGGCGTCACTCGCGGAGCAGCACGCCGCCGAGCTTGCCGCCGCGGGTTTCGCGGTGGATCGCGCCGGCCCGGCGACACTCGCCGTGCGTGAGGTGCCGGTCGCGCTCGCGGGCGAGGACGTCGCGGCGATCCTCGCCGATGCGCTCGCCGATCTCGGCGCCGGCGGCACGGCGCACCGAATCGACATCAGCCAGAACGAGCTGCTCGCGAAAATCGCCTGCCGCAGCGCGGTGCGCGCGCACCGTCAGCTCACGCTGCCGGAGATGAATGCGCTGCTGCGCGACATGGAGCGCACGGAGCGTGCGGGGCAATGCAGTCACGGCCGTCCGACCTGGACGCGGCTCACGCTTGCCGAGCTCGACCGCATCTTCCTGCGCGGTCGGTGACCATGCGCGGCAGTGCGGTACTGCTGATGGGCCCGACGGGCGCGGGGAAAACCGACCTCGCCGTCCGGCTCGTCGAGCGGCTGCCGCTCGAGATCGTGAGCGTGGACGCCGCAATGGTGTACCGCGGCATGGACATTGGCACGGCGAAGCCGACCCGCGAGCTGCTCGCGCGCGCGCCGCACCATCTGGTCGACATCCTCGATCCGGCGGAGAGCTATTCCGCGGCGCGTTTCCTGGCCGACGCGCGCAGCGCGATGGCGGCGATCGCCGCGCGCGGGCGGGTTCCGCTGCTCGCCGGCGGCACGATGCTCTACTTCCGGGCGCTGCAGTCGGGCCTCGCGACGCTTCCGGCCGCTAATGCCGCGATCCGCCGCCGCCTCGATGAACGCGCCGCCGCCGAGGGCTGGCCGGCGTTGCACGCGGAACTCGCGCGGCTCGACCCCGCCGCCGCGGCGCGCATCCGCCCGAACGACCGCCAGCGCATCCAGCGGGCGCTGGAGGTGATCGAACAAAGCGGGCGGCCGCTGTCGGCGCAACTCGCCGAGGACCTGCGCGGCGCCGCGAGCGGAGGCGACCTGCCGCTGGTGCTCGCACCGGCGGATCGCGCGCTTCTGGCCACCCGCCTGGCCGCGCGATTCGACGCCATGATGCAGCGCGGCTTCCTGGACGAGGTGCGCGGGCTGCGCGCGCGCGGTGACCTGCACCCGGGGCTGCCGTCGATCCGCCTCATCGGCTACCGCCAGCTGTGGCAGCACCTGGAAGGCGCCCTGACCCTCGGCGAGGCGTCGGACAAGGCCGTGGCGGCGACCCGCCAGCTCGCGCGGCGCCAGCTCACCTGGCTGCGGGCGGAACCGCGCGCGGAGTGGTTCGAAGCCGAGCAGGCAGCGACGCCTGAACGGATCGTCGCCCGCGTTGCCGAATGGCTGGAGAGGCAAGGCTTCCCGGCACGGAGGTGCTAGACTCAACACATGCGGGCGACGCCCCTTGCGTCTTGAAATTGCCCGGAATGGTCCGAATTTATAGCCGCCGGACACCTTTAGAGCGGCATGAAAGTGCTAAAAAAAACAAGGAGTTATCATGGCCAGAGGTCAGTCACTGCAGGATCCGTTCCTGAATGCACTGCGCAAGGAACGCGTGCCGGTATCCATTTATCTCGTCAACGGCATCAAGCTTCAGGGCCAGGTGGACTCCTTCGACCAGTTCGTGGTGCTGCTGAAGAACTCGGTCAGCCAGATGGTCTACAAGCACGCGATCTCGACGGTCGTGCCGGCACGCAACGTGCGGCTGCCGTCGGCGGAGGGCGCCGACGAGGAAGCGCCGGTCTCGGAGACCGCTTGACCGGCACGGCAGGTCGCCTTGTTCGAACGGCCTGAGCGCGGCGAGCGCGCCGTCCTGGTCCGCATCGGCCTCGGCCAGGCGCCCGACGCCGACGAGCTGGCCGAATTCGACGCGCTGGCGCGCTCCGCGGGCGCGGTCCCGGTCGCGACCATCACCGGCAGCCGCCGCAGCCCGGAGCCGCGCTATTTCATCGGCAGCGGCAAGGCGGATGAGGTCCGGGAGCGCGCCCAGGCCGCCTCGGCCGAGCTCGTGCTCGTGGACCACAAGCTCTCGCCCTCGCAGGAGCGCAACCTCGAGAAGCTGGCTGGCCGGCGCGTGCTCGATCGCACTGGCCTGATCCTCGACATCTTCGCGACCCGTGCGCAGAGCGCCGAAGGCAAGCTCGAGGTCGAGCTCGCCCAGCTCCGGCACCTGTCCACGCGCCTGGTGCGTGGTTGGACGCACCTGGAGCGCCAGAAGGGTGGCATCGGCCTGCGCGGTCCCGGCGAGACGCAACTCGAGACCGACCGCCGGCTGATCGGCAAACGCATCCGCACGCTCACGGCGAAGCTCGAAAAACGCGCCCAGCGGCGCGACACCGGCCGCCAGGTGCGCAAGCGCGTGCCGGTGCCGGGTGTCGCCCTGATCGGCTATACGAATGCCGGCAAATCGACGCTGTTTCGCGCGCTCACCGGCGCCGACGCCTATGTCGCAGACCAGCTGTTCGCGACGCTCGACCCGACCGTGCGCAGGCTCCGCCTGCCGCACACGCCCGACATCGTGGTCGCGGACACGGTCGGCTTCGTGCGCGACCTGCCGCACGAGCTGGTCGCGGCATTTCGCTCGACGCTCATGGAGGCGCGCGAGGCGGACCTCCTGCTGCACGTGGTCGACGCCGCGGACCCGGAGCGCGAGCAGCGCGTCGCTCAGGTCCAGGAGCTGGTCGAGAGCATCGGCGCGGGCGCGATTCCGCAGCTGCGCGTGTTCAACAAGATCGACCGGCTCGGTCGCCGGCCGGAGCTCCTGCGCGACGCCGCGGGCCGGCCCGCGGCCGTCTGGCTCTCGGCCGCGACCGGCGCGGGCGTGAACCTGCTGCGCGACGCCCTGCAGGAGATCTTCGGCCAGGCCGCGATGCAGCTCGCCGTGTTGCTGCCGCCGTCGCAGGGGCGGCTGCGCGCGCGGTTGTACGACCTCGAACTGGTGCGCGCCGAAGAAGCGCTGCCGGACGGCAACGCGCGCCTCCTGGTGGAGGCGTCCCTGCCGCTGCTCGAGTCGCTGTGCCGCGACGCAGGCGTCGATTTTGCCACCGCGGTCTCGCCTTGTCTGCCCGCGCCCGGCTTCGTAGAATTCCCGCGCGACACCGCGAGTTCCGCGGCCTGATTTCCCGAGTCGAGCAAACATCACCATGGCCTGGAACGATCCCGGCAAGAAAGAGAATCCCTGGCAACGCCGGCCCGAGAAGGGTCCGCCGGACCTCGACGAACTCCTGCGCCGCTTGCAGAAACGGCTGCGCGGACTGCTCGGCGGCGGTGGCGGCCTGTCGGGCGGCGGCTCCGCCGGGAGCGGCAGCCGCGCGGTCGGCGTCGGCACGCTGCTCGCCATTGCCGCCGCGGCCTGGATCCTGTTCGGCAGCTTCTACCTGAATGGCGCGGCCGAGCGCTCGGTGATCACGCGCTTCGGCGCGTACGTCAAGACCACCGCCGGCGGCTTCAACATGCGCCTGCCGTGGCCGATCGACCGGCGCACCGTCATCAACGTCACCGAGTTCGTCAGCTTCACCGACCGCACGCGCATGCTGACGCAGGACGAGGCGCTGGTGGACATCGACCTCGCGGTGCAGTACCGGCGCGCCGACCCGGTCAAGTTCGCGTTCAACGTGCGCGACCCGGAGGCGACGCTCGGCGAGGTGAGCGAGAGCGCGATCCGCGAGGTGATCGGGCAGAGCAAGCTCGACTTCGTGCTCGAGGCCGGGCGCCAGGAGATCAGCGCCAAGACCAAGGACCTCGTGCAGCGGACCATCGCCGCCTACAACACGGGCATCGAGGTCATCAGCGTCAACCTGCAGGGCGTCAGCGTCCCGGACCAGGTGGCCCCTGCACAGAAGGACGCGATCAAGGCGCGCGAGGACAAGGAGCGCGCGACGCTCGCCGCCGAGACCTATGCGAACGACATCGTGCCCAAGGCGCGCGGTGCCGCGGTGAGCGTGGTCGAGGGCGCGCGCGCCTACCGCAACCGGGTGATCGCCGACGCCGACGGCCGGACGCAGCGCTTCCTCGCGCTCGCGGCGGAATACCAGCGCGCACCGGCGGTCACGCGCGAGCGCCTCTATCTCGAGACCATCGAGCAGGTGCTCGGCGCCTCCGCCAAGGTGGTGGTGGACGTCGAAGGCACCGGCAACATGATCTACCTGCCGATCGACAAGCTTATGGAGCTGCGCAGCCCCGCGCGCGGCCCCTCCGACACGCCGCCCACGATCCGGCTCGACGATGGCAGCGAGCTCGAGGCCGCGGATCCGCGCGCCAGGAAGGAGCGCTGAGATGAGCCGCAACGCGTTCCAGGTGCTGGCCGGCATCCTGCTCGTGGCGTGGCTGGCCTCCGCCTCGATCTTCACCGTCAAGGAGACCGAGCTTGCGATCAAGTTCCGGCTGCGCGAGATCGTCGCCACCGACTACGAGCCGGGCCTGCACTTCAAGCTCCCGTGGATCGAGGCGGTGCAGCAATTCGACCGGCGCGTGCTGACGCGCAACTACCCGGCCGAGCCGTTCCTGACCAGCGAAGGCAAGATCCTGAACGTCGACTTCTTCGTGAAGTGGCGAATATCGGACGTCGGCCAGTTCTACCTTGCAACCAACGGCGACGAGGAGGCCGCCGCCGGCCGCCTCGCCGAGATCGTCAAGGACGGACTGAAGGGCGTGATCGCCAAGCGCACGATCCAGCAGGTCGTCGCTGCCGCGCGCACCGAGTTCATCGGCGACATCCTGCAGTTCTCGGGCACCTCGGTCGGCCAGCTCGGCATCACGCTGGTCGACGTGCGCGTGAAGCGCATCGACCTGCCGGAGGAAGTGTCCGAGTCAGTGTACAACCGCATGCGCCAGAACTTCGCGCGCCAGGCCGCGCAGCTGCGCGCCGAGGGCGACGAGCAGGCGCAGCGCATCCGCGCCGAGGCGGAACGCGAGCGCACCGAGCTGCTCGCCAATGGCAACCGCGACGCGGACGTGATCCGCGGCGAGGGCGATGCGCAGGCGGCGCTCACCTACGCGCGCGCCTACGGGCGCTACCCCGAGTTCTTCTCGCTGCACCGCAGCCTCGAGGCCTACCGCAACTCGATTGGCCAGCCGAACGACGTGCTGGTGATCGCGCCCAAGGGCGAGTTCTTCAAGCACTTCAAGCAGTCCGGCCGGTAAGGGCAGACCCATTCCATGCGCATCGCCTGGCCTGAGCTCGCGGCCGCGCTCGGTCTCCTGCTGGTGATCGAGGGCATCCTCCCGTTCCTGAACCCGCGCGGCATGCGGCGCGCGCTCGAGCGCATCGCCTCGGTGGACGACGGCACGCTCCGGGCGGCAGGCATCGCCAGCATGCTGGCCGGCGTGCTCGTACTCTGGTTCGCGCGACACTGAGGCACAGGGAAGCTTCCCCAGATGGGCCGGTTCGTGGTCGTAGTCGGCGCCCAATGGGGCGATGAGGGCAAGGGCAAGGTCGTCGACCTGCTCACCGAGCGCGTGTCCGCGGTCGCCCGCTTCCAGGGCGGCCACAATGCCGGTCACACGCTGGTGATCGGCGGGGAGAGGACCGTGCTGTCGCTGGTCCCCTCGGGCGTGCTGCGCGAGGGCGTGCGCTGCTACATCGGCAACGGCGTGGTCGTCGCGCCGGAGGCGCTGCTCGCCGAGGCCGACATGCTGGCGGCGCGCGGCGTGCCGGTGTTCGATCGTCTGCGGCTCAGCGCGCTGTGCCCGCTGGTGCTGCCCTCGCATGCCCTGATCGACCGCGCCCGCGAGCGGGCGAGCGGCGACCGCAAGATCGGCACGACCGGGCGCGGCGTCGGGCCGGCGTACGAGGACAAGGTGGCAAGGCGCGCGGTGCGGGTCGGCGACCTCGCCGAACCGAAGCGATTCGCGGAGCGGCTCGCCGAGCTGCTGGATCACCACAATTTCCTGCTCGAGCGGCGCTATGGCGAGAAGCCGGTGGACCTCGGTGCGACGCTCGCGGCCTGCCTCGCCCAGGGCGAGCGGATCCGCCCGATCGTCTGCGACGTGGCCGGCGAGCTCTCGGCGCTGCGCGCTGCGGGCGCCAACGTGCTGTTCGAAGGTGCGCAGGGCACGATGCTGGACGTGGATCACGGCACCTTCCCGTTCGTGACGTCCTCGAACACGGTGGCCGGCTACGCGCCGGTCGGCACCGGGCTCGGCCCGCGGGACATCGACGACGTGCTCGGCATCGTCAAGGCCTATACCACGCGCGTCGGGGCCGGGCCCTTTCCGACCGAGCTCGACGACGAGGCCGGCCGGCACCTGTCGCGCGTCGGCCAGGAATTCGGCGCGGTCACCGGGCGGCCGCGGCGCACGGGCTGGTTCGACGCGGTCGCGCTGCGCCGCTCGATCGTCAACAACGGAATCACCGGACTGTGCGTCACCAAGCTCGACGTGCTCGACGGCCTCGACCCCGTGAAGCTGTGCGTCGCCTACGGCGAGAACGGCGCCCCGCGCTACGAGGCGATGCCGGGCTGGCGGTCGCGGACCGAGGGCGTCAAGTCGCTGGGCGAGTTGCCGGGGGCGGCGCGCGCCTACCTCGAGCGGCTCGAGTCCGCCTGCGGCGTGCCGGTCACGATGGTTTCGACCGGCGCCGAGCGGGACGAGACGATCGTTTCACGCCACCCGTTCGGCTGACGCCTGCGTCCAGTGCGTCGACGCGGCGTCTGAGCGCGGCGAATTCCTCGGCCGTGGGCACGCCGAGCTGGTGCAGCGCCCGCTGCACGCGCGCCTGGAAGATCTTTTCGAGGTTGTCCCAGGTCTCGCCCGCCTGTGCCTGTACGTCATCCATGCGGCGGTTGACGGTCTTTTGTGCGCCGCGGAACGCCTGCATGACCGCCTGCTGCGCCGCGTCGAAGGCGCCGCCGCGGAGCTTCGCGCCCTCGCGCATCAGGTCCTCGAAGGCCTTCGGCGCGCCGGCCTGGGCCCGGGCCAGCGCCCCGAGGCCGGCGTGCCAGATCTGCTGGGCGGAGTAGAGGAAGTCCTCGTCCTTGCGTGGCGCGCTGCCACCACCCAGCTTGCCTTTCTTCTTCACCGCCATGGGGCACTCCTGCCGGCCTCGACGCGAACGCGGTCCGTTGCGGCAGAATAGCGCGTTCACGCAGGGAGTACAGGATGGTCGCGGCGAAGATTCCTGCGTTCCCCTACGACGACGACGCCTACGCCTACGAAGGCGATGCGCTGCGCAAGGCCTGGGACCGCCTGCACCGCGGCGACCGCGAGCCGTTTCCGGCGGACGCCAGGTTGCAGTCCGCCTGGCGTGCCTTCCACCGCGGTGAGTTCGCCGAGGCGATCGCGCAGGGCGCGAAGCTGAAATCCGCGGGCAGCAAGGTCGCGACCAAGGCCGCGGCGAAAGGCGGGGAAGGGGAACGAAAACCGGAAGCGGCGCCCACGCAGGAGGCGGTGATATTCGCCTCGCTGCTACGCGGCGTGCACTGGTGAAGCCTAAGCAGCGCGCGCGAGCAGCGCGTTGAACGGCGCCCGCTCGGGCCAGCGCATCCGCGCCCGGCGCACGATCATCGTGGTGACCAGCGCGAACTGCCTTTCGAGGCTCGCGTGGCTCACGCCGTCGGTGAACACCATCCACGCGGAGCGCGGCGGGAAACGGATCTCCTCGTAGCCCGCCATGTCAGCCCGGAACTCCGGATCGTCCTTCATGTAGTTGTGCAGGCGACGCATCGCGCGGTCGTACGGGCTCGTGTCGAGCACGGTCGCGAGCGGGTTGAGGCGGGCAAGCCCCGCGACCAGCGCGGACACCAGGCGGTCGCCGCCGCGCTTCTCGATGGGCAGGCGCAGCCGGCCCGCGTCGTCGAGCAGCCCGGCGCGCGCGCCGTAGCGCGTGATCATGTCCTCGAAGCTGCCCTTGGTCGCCCAGACCCGGTCGCGTGCGGGATTCACGTTCACGAAAAACCGCAGGATGCGGTCTCCGTCGGTGGCGCCGTAGGCACCGGCGTCCACGTGCACGAGCTCGTTGCTCGCGTGCGGCTTCAGGTTGCGCCCCTGCTCCTCGATCGGCCGGAAGCTGCAGGTGCCGACCCGTGCGCCCTCGACCAGGTCGCCGGTCACGCGGCGCAGGAAGGCCTGGACCTCGTCGAGGTGCGAGCGCAGCGTTTCCGTCACGCGCCGCGTCGTCTCCGCGTCCGCCTCCAGGCCGCTGACCTTGCCGGCCTCGGGGTGATAGCTGATGTTCTTCAGCTTCAGGCGCGAGGGCAGTTCGCGACGCAGGAAATCGAGCGTGTCTTCCGGCGGCAGCGGCAGCGGGCAGGCAGGGAAATAGACGATCCGGTTCGCCTCGAGCGCCTCGCGCACCGCGTCCGGGTTCGCGCGCCAGGCCGCGTCTTCGAAAGTAGCGGGCATCGGCACAACCTCGTCTACAATGCCGCACTGGAAGAGAAGAAAATGGTGCCCAGGAGAGGACTCGAACCTCCACGCCTCTCGGCACTAAGACCTGAACCTAGCGCGTCTACCAATTCCGCCACCTGGGCACAGGCTGCGGCCGGGGCGGACCCCGGCGAGGGCGCGTCAATTTACGCAGGCACCTGTTTCATGTCAATTTCGGTGAGTCCATGACCCGCAAGCCACGCTGGCAGCAGGAAGATCCGCGTTTCCGAGCGGAATCCGCGCGCTATGACCGCCCGGTCCCGAGCCGCGTGTTCCTGCTCGCGAAGCTGGCCGAGGCCTCGCAGCCGCTCGGCTTCGAGGCGCTCGCAGAGATGCTCGGCATTCGCGACCCGGGCGAGCGGGACGCGCTCGGCAAGCGCCTCGCAGCAATGGCGCGCGACGGCGAGTTGCTCGTCAACCGGGCGAACGAATACTGCCTGGTGGATCGCCTGTCGCTCATCGTCGGCACGGCGTGCGGGCACCGCGACGGATTCGGTTTCCTGGTGCCGGACGACGGCGGCGACGACCTGTTCCTGCCGTACCGCGAGATGCGCATGCTGTTCCACGGCGACCGCGCGGCGGCGCGCGTGGCGGGACGCGACGAGCGCGGCCGCCCGGAGGGCGCGATCGTCGAGGTGCTCGAGCGCCGCACGCGGCAGGTGGCCGGCCGCTTCACGCTCGAGGGCGGCGTCGGCTTCGTGACGCCGGACAACCGGCGCATCAGCCAGCGCATCGTCGTGCCGCGCGAAGCAGCCGGGCCGGCGCGCCACGGCGAGCTCGCGGTGGTCGAGATCACCGAGCAGCCGAGCCGCAACCGGGACCCGGTCGGGCGGGTCCTGCGCGTGCTACCGGACGGTGGCGGAGCCGATACGGCGATCGACCTCGCGATCGCTTCGTTCGGGCTGTCGCATGCCTTCCCGCCGGAGGCGCTCGCCGAGGCGCGCAGCCACGGCGCCGAGGTCACGGCCGGTACCCGTGCCGGTCGCGAGGACCTGCGCGGGCTGCCGCTGGTGACGATCGACGGCGAGGACGCGCGCGACTTCGATGACGCCGTGTTCGCCGAGCCGTCGGGCAGCGGCTACCGGCTCGTGGTCGCGATCGCGGACGTCAGCCACTACGTGCGGACCGGCACGGCGCTCGACCGCGAGGCGCGCGAACGGGCGACATCGGTGTACTTCCCGAGCCGCGTGCTGCCGATGCTGCCGGAGGAATTGTCGAACCACCTGTGCTCGCTGATGCCGGAAGTGGACCGGCTGTGCATGGCCTGCGACATGCAGGTCACGCGCGCCGGCAGCGTCGCGAAGAGCCGCTTCTACCCGGCCGTCATGCGCTCGCAGGCCCGGTTCACCTATACGCGCGTCGCGGCGCACCTCGAGGGTCGCGAGCCGCTGGCGCGCGGGCCGCATGCGCGCCTCGCGCCCGTGGTCGACTGCCTGCACCAGGTCTACCGGGCGCTGCGCCGCGAGCGCGAAAAGCGCGGGGCGCTGGACTTCGAGGCGCCCGAGGTCAAGGTACTGGTGGACGCTGCCGGAAGGCCGACCGACATCCGTGAGTACCCGCGCAACGACGCGCATCGCCTGATCGAGGAATGCATGATCGCGGCCAACGTGCAGGCGGCCGGCTTCCTGAAGAAGAAGCGCCTGCCGGCGCTGTTCCGCATCCACGGCCAGCCGGACGAGGACCGCATCGAGGAGCTCAAGCGCTTCCTCGCGATGCGCGGCGTGCACCTCGACCTCTCCGGCGAGCTGAAACCGGTGCGCCTCGCGAAGGTGCTGGTAGCAATCTCCGGGCGGCCCGACGCCGCGGTACTCGAGAACGCGATCATCCGTTCGCTGCCGCAGGCGCTGTACCAGCCGGCTAACATCGGCCACTTCGGCCTCGCGCTCGCCGAGTACGCGCACTTCACCTCGCCGATCCGGCGCTACCCGGACCTGCTGGTGCATCGCGGCATCCGGCACGCGCTCGGCGGCGGGAGTGCCGCGAACTTCGCGCACCCGGCGCGCGAGATGGAGGCGCTCGGCACCGAGTGCTCGTTCCGCGAGCGGCGCGCCGACGAGGCGGCGCGCTCGGTCATCGCCTGGCTCAAGTGCGAGTACATGCGCCCGCGCGTCGGCGAGGAATTCGACGCGGTGGTCACGGGCGTCACCGACTTCGGCCTGTTCGTGCAGCTGAAGGCGATGCAGGTCGATGGCCTCGTGCACGTGACCTCGCTGCCGGCGGATTACTTCCACTTCCACGAGCGCGACCGCACGCTGGTCGGCGAGCGCACGCGCCAGCGCTTCTCGATCGGCGACGAGCTTCGCGTGCGGCTGCTGCGGGTGGATTCCGCCGAGCGCAAGATCGACTTCGAGCACGTCGCCAAGACCGAGACCCATCACCATCCGCGGCGCCGCGGCGGCAGGACGCCGGCGAAGCGCAGGGGAGCTTTGGCCAAGGGGCATGGGCGCGGCCGCGGCGGATAGGCGATCGGGCAAGGAACGAGGAGCGATGTGTATCGCGATACATGAGCGACGAGTGACGCCGCCCGATCGCCTATCCGCCCGGCCCCGGAGGGTTGCGCGCGGGCCGCGCGGCCACCGCGTTGCTCACTCCTCGTGGGTGTTCGACCCACTTCGTCGGTCGCGCCTTGCGGCCGCGCGGCGCGCGCGCAACGCGCTCCATGCCCCTTGGGCAGAGCTCCCCTCGTGAGCGGGTCGCTGGTCTTCGGCCTGCACGCGGTGCGCGCGGTGCTGGCGCGGCGGCCGAAGGATGTGCTGCGGCTGTCGGTCGCCGCGGCGCGCGACGACGCGCGCGCAAGGGAGCTGCGCGCGCTGGCCGTATCCCAGGGGGTCACGCCCGTGGCGGCGAGCGCCGAGGCGCTCGACCTCGAGACCGGCGGTGCCGTGCACCAGGGGGTGGTGGCGGAGGTGCGGCCGAGCACGCCGCTCAACGAGAACTCGCTGCTCGAACTCCTGATGGCGGCAGAAGGGCCGGCCCTCGTGCTGGTGCTCGACGGGGTATCCGACCCGCACAACCTCGGTGCCTGCCTGCGCACGGCGGACGCCGCCGGGGCGACCGCGGTCGTCGCGCCGCGCGACCGTGCCGCCGGGCTGACCCCCGTGGTGCGCAAGGTCGCAGCTGGCGCTGCCGAGACGATGCCATTCGCGCAGGTGACGAATCTGGCCCGGGCGCTGCGCGACATGAAAGAGGCGGGCCTGTGGATCGCGGGCACCGCCGGGGACGGAGACAAGGACCTCTACGAGGCTGACCTGCGTGGGCCTCTCGCCCTCGTGATGGGCTCGGAGGGCAGGGGCCTCAGGCGCCTGACCCGGGAGTGCTGCGACTTCAGCCTGCAGCTGCCCATGCGCGGCTCGGTCGCGAGCCTCAACGTGTCCGTGGCCGCCGGCATCGCCCTGTACGAGGCCCTGCGCCAGCGCCGCCAGAAAGTTGCGAAACCCGAGCCGGTCCGGTAACTTACGCGGCCCTTCCCCGGGCTGCCGGGGCGTTTTTCTCCTTGCCCCACCGCGAGCGCATCCAGCGCGGGGCAAACCCACAAGGAGCACAAGATGCGGCATTACGAGATCGTCTTCCTGGTCCATCCCGACCAGAGCGAGCAGGTTCCCGCCATGATCGAGCGCTACCGCGGCCTGATCGCCGCGGACGGCGGCAATGTCCACCGCCTCGAGGACTGGGGCCGGCGCCAGCTCGCGTTTCCCATCGCCAAGATGCACAAGGCGCACTACGTGCTGATGAACGTCGAGTGCAGCGGCAAGGCGCTCGAGGAGCTGACCGGCGCGTTCCGCTTCTCCGACGCGGTGCTGCGGCACCTGGTCGTGAAGATGGACCGCGCCGTGACGGATCCCTCGCCGATGGCGAAGGAGCCTGAAGAGCGCGAGCGCGGCGAGCGCGACGCGATCGGCGACGCGATGGGCATGGACTGAGCGGGAGGCGACGATGTCACGTTTTTTCCGGCGCAAGAAATTCTGCAAGTTCACGGCCGACGGCACCGACCAGATCGACTACAAGGACCTGGCGACGCTGAAGGCGTACGTCACCGAGACCGGCAAGATCGTCCCGAGCCGGATCACCGGCACGCGCTCGTTCTACCAGCGGCAGCTGGCGATCGCGATCAAGCGGGCGCGCTACCTCGCGCTGCTGCCGTACACCGACCAGCACTGAGGCCGGCGGGCGCGAGCCCGCCGCGCGACGCGATCCGATGACGGCGCTGCTGCAATGGACGACCGCGAACCCGTTCCGGGCCTTCCTGGCCGCGGGGCTGGCCGCGCTCATCGCCCTCATTGCCCTGCCGATGGCTGCCTGGCTGCCGGCCGGGCTCATCGTGTTCGCGCTGCTCGCAGCCGGCCAGTCGACCGCCTTCGCGGCCGCCGCCGGCGCGGCGGCCGTGCTCGTCTGGGCGTTCGCGCCGATGTTCGGCGCGGGCCCCGCGCTCGCGATCGCCGTCGCGACCCTGCTGCCGGCCGCGGCGGCGGCATTCGCGCTCGAGCGCAGCCGCAGCCTCACGTTCGTCTTCCAGGCCCTGACGGTGGCGGCCTGCCTCCTGGTGCTCGCGATTCACGGCCTGCTCGGCGACCCGGTACGCGCGCTCGCGCCGGTCATCGCCGAGCTCGAGCCGATGCTGCGGCGCACCGCGGAGACGCTGTCGCAGCTCGGCATCGAGAGCACGCCGGCCGAAATCGGCGCCGCGACCGCGCGCGCCGCCTGGGCCACGCTCGGCTGGATGGTGCTGCTGCACGCGTTCGCCACGCAGTGCGCGGGGCTCTGGGCCTTCGGCCGCCTGCGCGAGCCCGGGCTGTTCGGCCGCGAGTTCCGGCGCCTCACGCTCGGGCGTTTCGTCGCCTGGCTGCTGGTTGCGGCCTTCGCGGCGAGCTTCCTGGGGCACCGCCTGGCGCCCACCGGCTGGCAGCCGGTCGACGACGTGCTGTTCGTGCTGGCGGCCGCGTTCCTGGTGCAGGCGCTCGCCGTCGTGCACAGCTTGCGCGAGTTGCAGGTGATCGGCGTATTGTCGGTGGTTCTCGCCTACGTGGCGGTGCTATTGGTGCCGATGGCCCTGGTGGGCATCGGCTTCGCGGACACCTGGGTCCGCTTTCGCGAGCGCTTTGCGCCGCGGCAAGGAGTGTAAGTCGATGGAAGTCATCCTGTTGCAGAAGATCGCGAATCTCGGCGACATCGGCGATCGCGTGAAGGTCAAGCCGGGTTTCGGCCGCAATTACCTGCTGCCGGGCGGCAAGGCGACGCTGGCGACGGCCGAGAACATCGCCCGATTCGAGAGCCGGCGCGCGGAACTCGAGGCCCGGGCCGCGGCCGACCTGACGTCAGCGCAGGCCCGGGCCGCGGCGCTCGAGGGCTTCAAGCTCAGCATCACCGCCAAGGCGGGCAGCGAGGGCAAGCTGTTCGGGTCGATCGGCACGGCCGACATCGCCGAGGCCTGCCAGAAGGCCGGCCACGTGATCGAGCGCGCCGAGGTGCGCCTCCCGGGCGGGCCGATCCGCGCGGTCGGCGAACACCTGATTTCCCTGCACCTGCACAGCGACGTGAACGTGGAAGTTCCGCTGACCGTGGTCGCGGAGGAAGCCGCCGCCAGCGGCTGACGCAGCGTGCGCCCCGGCAGTATGCTGGGGTGGAGGAGTTCCCGTGGTCGCGATGATCCGCCAGGACGAGGTCCGCACGCCGCCCCATTCGGTGGAGGCGGAGCAGGCCGTGCTGGGCGGGCTTATGCTCGACGCGAACGCCTGGGATGCGGTCGCCGACATCATCGTCGCCGCCGATTTCTACCGCCGCGACCACCGGCTCATCTTCGAGGCGATCGCGGATGTCGCGGAGATCCGCGGTTCCTGCGACGCGGTCACGATCTCCGAGCACCTCGAGCGCAAGGGCCGGCTGGAGGAGATCGGCGGGCTCGCCTATCTCGGCACCATCGCCCGCGACACGCCCTCGGCCGCCAACGTGCGCGCCTATGCGGAAATCATCCGCGAGCGCTCGATCCTGCGCCAGCTGGTGGCGGCGGGCGGCGAGATCGCCGCGGCCGCGACCGACAGCCGCGGCCGGGCGGCGCACGAACTGGTCGACGAGGCGGAGCGGCGCGTGTTTGCGATCGCCGAGCGGGGCAGCCGCGGCCGCTCGGGCTTCATCGCCGTGCGCGACATCCTGCCGCAGGCGATCGACCGGCTGGACACGCTGCACCAGAATCCCGGCGAGATCCGCGGCGTGCCGACCGGCTTCACGCTGCTCGACAGGAAGACCGCCGGCCTGCAGCCCGGCGACCTGGTCGTGATCGCGGGACGCCCGTCGATGGGCAAGTCGACGCTCGCGGTCAACATCGCCGAGAGCGCGGCGATCGCCAAGGGCGTGCCGGCCGCCATCTTCACGATGGAAATGTCGTCCGAGCAGATGACGCTGCGCATGATCTCCTCGCTCGGCCGCGTCAACGCCTCCCACCTGCGGACCGGCAACTTTACGGACGAGGACTGGTCGCGCATCCAGGGCGCGATGGCGCAGCTCTCCGGCGCGCCGATCTACCTGGACGAATCCCCGGCGCTGACCCCGACCGAACTGCGCGCCCGCGCGCGGCGCCTGAAGCGCGAGCGCGGCCTCGGCCTCGTGATCGTCGACTACCTGCAGCTCATGCAGGTGCCGGGCACCAAGGAGAACCGCGCCACCGAGATCTCCGAGATCTCGCGCGGCCTGAAAGCACTCGCCAAGGAGCTGCAGGTCCCGGTCATCGCGATCTCGCAGCTCAACCGCGCGGTCGAGCAGCGCACCGACAAGAAACCCGTGATGTCGGACCTGCGCGAGTCGGGCGCGATCGAGCAGGACGCCGACCTGATCCTCCTCATCTACCGCGAGGAGGTCTACGACCAGAACACGGCGCGGCGCGGCGTGGCCGACATCATCATCGCCAAGCAGCGCAACGGCCCGGTCGGCGAGGTGCAGCTGACCTTCCTCGGCGAGTACACGCGCTTCGAGAACCTGGTCGCCGAATCCTACGGCGAGGGCGCGTTCTGAGCTCGAGGCTCCGCGCCGTGATCGACACGGCGGCGCTCAGGCACAACCTCTCGCGGGTCCGCGCACTGGCGCCAGGCTGCCGGGTGCTGGCCGTCATCAAGGCAAACGCCTACGGCCACGGGCTGGTGACGGCGGCCGAGGCGCTGGCCGGCGCGGACGGCCTGGCAGTCGCGCGCCTCGGCGAGGCGCTCGCGCTGCGCGAGGTTGGCTGCCGGGCGCGGATCGTGCTGCTGCAGGGCGTGCGCGACGCCGCCGAGCTCAAGGCGGCGGCGCGCCACGGCTTCGAGCCGTTCGTGCACCAGGCATGGCAGGTTGCGCTGCTGGAGTCCTTCCGCGGCCCGCAAATCCTGCGCGTCTGGCTGAAAATCGACAGCGGCATGCACCGGCTCGGCTTCGCACCCGCGCAGGTGCCGGCCGTCGCCGCGCGGCTCGCAGCCTGCCGTGCGGTGGCGCAGCCGGTCCTGCTCGCGACCCACCTGGCCGATGCCGAGCGCACCGATCTCCCGGTCACCGCAGAGCAGTTGCGCGCCTTCACTGCCGCGACTTCCGGCCTGCCAGGGGAACGCAGCATCGCCAATTCGGCGGGGCTCATCGCCTGGCCAGAGGCGCGCGCCGACTGGGTCCGCCCCGGCATCGCGCTGTACGGCATCTCGCCGTTCGCGGATCGCACCGGCGCCGAACTCGGCCTCGTGCCCGCGATGACCTTCGAGACCGAGGTCATCGCCGTCCGCGACGTCGCTGCCGGCGAGCGCGTGGGCTACGGTGGCGCCTGGTCGGCGCCCTGCGACGCGCGCATTGCGGTCGCCGCGGTCGGCTACGGCGACGGCTACCCGCGCAGCGCCGCGAGCGGCACGCCGGTCGGCGTCGCCGGCCGGCCGGCCGCTGTCGTGGGCCGGCCGTCAATGGACATGCTGTCGATCGACGTGACCGGCCTCGCCGGCGTCGCGGCCGGCGATCGCGTGGAACTCTGGGGCCGCGAGGTCCCCATCGAACGCGTGGCGGCCGCGTCCGGCACCATTGCCTACGAGCTGACCTGCCGCGTCGGGCGGCGTGTCACCTTCGCGACCCGAGACGCGTGAAGGTCCTGGTCACCGGCACTTCCGGGCGGATCGGCAGCGCGATCGCGGCGCGGCTCGCGCTGCGCCACCGGGTGACCGGCGTCGATCACAGGCCCGGCGCGCTGACCGCCGAGGTGGCCGACGTGCGCGAAACGGCGCGGCTCGCGCCGCTGCTTGCGGGCGGGGACGCGGTGGAGAACCGGCCCCGCAGTCACCCTGACCCGCGGATCATAAACGGGCCTTCGACGCTCAGGAACCGGGGAGGGTCGAATTTTCAATTGCTTATCGCCGAAACCGCGACTTGCACCCCAGTCCCGCGCAGGCGGGCCGCCGGCGACCTGCGTGCTAGCATCCCCACTTCCCGGTCTAGACGCCCCTGCCCATGGCCAAGCCCCGCACGGTATTCGTCTGCTCGTCCTGCGGCGCCGATGCACCACGCTGGAGCGGGCAATGCCCGTCCTGCGGCGAGTGGAACACGCTCGCGCCGTTCGCGGAAGCGCGGGTACGCGGCACAGGTCAGGCTGCACGCGGCGGGCGGCTCGAGGCGATCGGCCGCCTCGCGGCGCTTCCGGAGGCGCGCTGGAACACCGGCTTCGCCGAATTCGACCGTGTGCTGGGCGGAGGCCTGGTTCCAGGTTCCGTGACGCTGATCGGCGGCGAACCCGGCATCGGCAAGTCCACGCTGCTGCTGCAGTGCGCGGCGTCGCTGGCTGCTGGACGGGGCGTCCTGTATGCGACCGGCGAGGAGTCCGTGCGCCAGGTGGCCGAGCGCGCGCGCAGGCTGGGCGTGGACGCCGGCAGTCTCAACTTGGTCGCCGAGACCGCCGTCGAGCGGATCGTCGAGCTCGCGGCCGAGGCGGGCGCGGCGGTGCTGGTGATCGACTCGATCCAGACCATGACCGTCGCCGCCGTGGAATCCTCCCCGGGCGCCGTGACGCAGCTGCGCGAATCGACGGCGAGCCTGGTGCGGCACGCCAAGGCGAGCGGCACGGCCGTGCTCCTGATCGGCCACGTGACGCGCGAGGGCGTGATTGCAGGGCCGCGCGTGCTCGAGCACATGGTAGACACGGTGTTGTACTTCGAAAGCGACTCGGGCAGCCGCTTTCGCGTGATTCGCGCCGTCAAGAACCGCTTCGGCGCGGTCAACGAGATCGGCGTGTTCGCGATGGAGGAGAAAGGCCTGCGCGAAGTGCGCAACCCGTCCGCCATCTTCCTGTCGCGCGGCACGGAGGCCGTGCCGGGCTCCGCCGTCACCGTGGCGCGTGAGGGCACGCGCCAGATGCTGATCGAGGTGCAGGGGCTCGTCGACGCGAGTCCGCTCGCGAATCCGCGCCGGATCGCGGTCGGATTCGAGCCGAACCGCCTCGCGCTGCTGCTCGCGGTGCTGCACCGCCATGCCGGCATCGCCCTGCACGGGGAGGACGTGTTCGTCAATGTGGTCGGCGGCGTGCGGCTCGCGGAAACGGCCGCCGACCTCGCAGTAGTCGCGGCCCTCGTGTCGAGCCTGAAGGCCACGCCGCTGGCCCAGGACCTGGTGGTGTTCGGCGAGCTCGGTCTCACCGGCGAGATCCGGCCCGTGCCCTACGGCGAAGAACGCCTGCGGGAAGCCGCCAAGCACGGGTTCCGCCGTGCCGTCGTGCCGCGCGCGAATGCGCCGCGCCAGCCGCCCGCGGGGCTCGCGGTCGCCGCGGTGGCGAGCATTTCCGAGGCGCTCGCCGCGCTCGGCTGACTCAGCCCTCCGTCGGCGGGATCCTGAGCCGCGCGGTGCGCACGGCATTGCCGGCGACCTGCAGCACCTCGATGGTCGCCGCGCCGATCGTGAGCACCGCGCCGGGCTCCGGGATCGACTCGAGCCGCTCGACGATGAGTCCCGACAGCGTGCGCGGGCCGTTCACCGGCAGCGCGGCGCCAAGGCGCCGGTTGATGTCGCGCAACGCGAGGCTGCCCGGCACCACGTGGCTGCCGTCGGAATACGCGTTGATGCGCCCGAGTTCCGGTTCCGCCTGCGTCGTGAACTCGCCGACCACCTCCTCGAGGATGTCCTCGAGGGTGACCAGCCCCTGCAGGTCCCCGTACTCGTCGACCACGAAGGCGATGCGGCGCCGCAGGCGCCGGAAGCGCAGCAGCTGCTCGTAAAGCGTCGTGCCTTCCGGCGTGAACAGCGCCTCGCGCCGTACGGCGATCTCCCGCAGACGCTCGCGAGTGAGCCGGCCTGCCGCGAGCTCGTTGGCGACCAGGCGCATGTGAACGATCCCGACCACGCGGTCGAGGTCACCGTCGCACAGCGGCATCCGCGTGTGCGCCGTCGCGCGCAGGCGTGCGACGATCTCGTCCCAGGGCGCGGCGACGTCGATCGCGTCGATCTCGCTGCGCGGCACCATGACGTCCTCGACCCGGAGCCGCTCGAGGTCGAGCAAGGCCTCGACCATGCCCTGGCGTTCCGCGGATTCCGCGGCCAGCGCGTCGGCAAGGTCCGCGACCGTGTCTACCGCGTCGCGCGACTCGGCGTCGACGGCGTCGCGCCGTGGGAGCAACAGAAAGCAGGGCGCGACCAGCCAGGCGATGACTGCTGCGGAGCGGCGGCGCACGAGTCCGTCGCGTCGCAACCATCCGAGGCTGCCGAGCAGCAGGATCAGCGCCAGCCCGGTCGCCGCGACCACGGCCACGGCGTCGCGCTCGCCCTCCGGCGCGAGCGCAATGCAGGCGAAAAGCGCCGCCAGCACGAGCGCGCGGAGCAGCACGGCCGCGATGCGCGTCCGGCGCGGCTCTTCGGCCATGCGGCGGCGCAGGCCCGCGATCCAGGCCTGCTCGAGGGAGGCGGGCGCCGCGCGTCTTGTCCGCAGCTCCGGCATGGCCGCCTCGACGAGGGCGGCGAGCGCGATCAGCGCGAGCGCCAGGAATATATACACCCGCTCAGTTCCAGTGCCGGTCGAGCAGGATCTCCAGCACGAACTTGCTGCCGAAGTAGGCGATCGTGAGCACGACGAAGCCGGCGATGGTGTAGCGCGCTGCGAGGCGGCCGCGCCAGCCGAAGCGCCAGCGGCCGAACAGCAGGCAGGCGAAGATGGCCCAGGCGAGGATCGCCAGCACCGTCTTGTGGACCAGGTGCTGGGCGAACAGGTCGCTGACGAACAGGAGGCCGGCGAGGATCGCGACCGTGAGCGCCGCCGTGCCGATCGAGATCACCGAGAACAGCGCGTGCTCGAGACTTTCGACCGGCGGCAGCGTCGCGAGCCAGCCGTCGCTGCGCCCGCCGCGCAGCGCCGAGTCCTGCAGCGCCAGCAGCACGACCAGGATGGCGGCGATCGCGAACATCCCGGCCGAGCCCATCGCGAGGATCACGTGCATCGCGAGCGGCCAGCTCGCAGCGGCAATTTCGCGCTGCGCCGGGAGGCTCCCGGTGCCGGCCGTGAGCAGCGCCGCGATGCCGAAGCAGACCGCTGCAACCGTGCGAAACCGCGGCGCGAAGATCGCGCCGAGGCCGCCGGCGCCGATCGCCAGACCCAACAGCGAGGCGCTGTCCGCAAGTCCAAGGGAGAGCCCGCCGTCGATCTCCAGCGTGTCACACAGCCAGGCCGCATGCGCCGCGAGCGCCGCGGTCGCCAGGTAGAACGCGCTCTCGCGCAGCGCGGGGCGCGGTGCGGCGCGCCGCGCCGCGTGCAGCGCGGCGGCCGCGGCCACGAGGTAGAGCAGCACGACGAGGAATCCGCTCACGTACCAAAGCTCCCGGAACGCGCCGGTTCATTGTACAGGGGACGGGACCGCAGCCGCCGGACCCCTATAATCCACACCGGCGGCGAGGCAGGGCCGCGCAACCGGGACGAATGATGTTCGACGCGCTCTCTGAACGGCTCGGCAAGGCCGTCGACTCGCTGCGCGGGCGCGGCCGACTGACCGAGGAGAACGTCGCCGACACGCTGCGCCAGGTACGCATGGCGCTGCTCGAGGCCGATGTCGCCGTGCCGGTGGTGAAGGCGTTCACCGATGCCGCGCGCGCGCGCGCCATCGGCGCCGAAGTGACCCGGAGCCTCACGCCCGGCCAGGCGTTCATCGGCATCATTCACGAGGAACTGACGCGCGTGATGGGCGAGCCCGGCCGCGGGCTCAACCTGCACGCGGCACCGCCGGTGATCGTGCTGCTCGCGGGCCTGCAGGGTGCGGGCAAGACGACGACCGCCGCCAAGCTCGCGCGCCACCTCGTCGAGAAGCACAGGCGCAAGCCGCTGCTCGCGAGCACCGACGTGTATCGCCCGGCGGCGATGACGCAGCTCGAGCGGCTCGCCGGGCAGGTCGGCGCCGACTATTTTGTCCCCCCATCGGGCGCACAGCCGGTCGCGATTGCCACCGCGGCGCTCGAACACGCGCGTCGCCACCAGCACGACGTGCTCATCGTCGACACGGCGGGCCGGTTGCACGTCGATGCGGCGATGATGGAGGAGGTGCGCGCGATCGACGCCGCGGTCGGCGCGACCGAGCGCCTGTTCGTGGTCGACAGCATGGCGGGCCAGGACGCGGTGCGCGCGGCACAGAGCTTTAACGCGGCGCTCGACCTCACCGGCGTGATCCTCACCAAGGCGGACGGCGATGCGCGCGGCGGCGCCGCGCTCTCGGTGCGGCAGGTCACCGGCAAGCCGATCCTGTTCGTGGGCGTCGGCGAGAAGACCGAGGCGCTCGAGCCGTTCCACCCGGAACGCATTGCCGCCCGCATCCTCGGGATGGGCGACGTGATTTCACTGATCGAGCAGGTGCGCGACACCGCCGACCAGCAGAAGGCCGCGAAGCTCGCCGAGAAGCTTACCAAGGGCCGCGGCTTCGACTTCACGGACCTGCGGGAACAGCTCGCGGAATTCAGTCGCATGGGCGGGCTGCAGGCGCTCGCGTCCAGGCTCCCGAATCACGCCCTGCCACCCGGCGCGCTCGCCCAGGCAGACGAGGGCGCGATCCGGCGGCAAATGGGGATCATCGATTCCATGACGCCCCAGGAGCGCCGCCGGCCGGCGATCATCGCCGCCTCCCGCAAACGCCGGATCGCGGCCGGGGCGGGGGTGCAGGTCCAGGAAGTGAACCGCCTCCTCAGGCAGTTCACGCAGATGGAAAAGATCATGAAGAAGATGAAAGGCGGGGGGCTCAGGAAGCTGATGCGCAGTCTTTCCGGGCCGTTTCCGGGCGGGTTCGGCCCGCGCTGACGGGGCTTGCCCCGCTCCCTTAAGCCTTTCATTCGACGGGGGATTTAAGTAGAATGCGCGGCTCTTTAACGGGGCCGGAAGCCCTGCGGAAATGACGCAGCGAGGCTGCGAGGAATTCAATCGATGGTCACGATCCGTCTGACGCGCCGCGGCGGCAGGAACTCGCCCTTCTATCACGTCGTCGTCACCGACAGCCGTAAGCGGCAGGGTGGCACGGTGCTCGAGCAGGTCGGGTTCTTCAACCCGGTCGCGCGCGGCAAGGACAGGAAACTCGAGCTCGACCTCACGCGCATCGCCTACTGGACCGGCAACGGCGCAACGATGTCCGACCGCGTGCGCACACTCGTGAGTTCGGCGCGGAAGCAAGCGGCTGCCTGACGGGCGGCGCGGGCGCGATTCCGGTGACACGGATCGTGCTGGGCCGGGTAACGGGGCCGTTCGGCGTGCGCGGCTGGGTCAAGGTCGCCTCGTTCACCGAGCCCCGCGACAAGATCCTCGCGTACCCGCGCTGGCAGGCGGCGGGGCTGGGCGGCGCAAGTCGCGAGCTGCGGCCCGCAGAGGGCAGGGCCCACGGCAAGGGCCTCGTGGTGCGGCTCGAGGGCATCGAAGATCGCGACGCGGCGATCGCGCTCGGCAAGCCCGAGTTCTGGGTCGAGCGCGACGAGTTGCCTGCGCTCCGCCCCGGCGAGCACTACCAGGCGGACCTGGTGGGCTACGAGGTGGTGAATCTGGAGGGTGTGCACCTCGGTCGCGTGGACCATTTTCTCGACCTCCCGGCGAACCCGGTGATGGTCGTGGTCGGGGAGCGCGAGCGCTGGTTGCCCGTGGGGCCCGGCCAGCGGCTCCAGGTGAATGCGGCGGAGCGCTGCATCACCGTCGACTGGGATGCGGAGTTCTGACCGATGCGGATTGAAGTGGTGACACTCTTTCCCGCGCTGGTCGAGGCGGGACTGGCCGCCGGGGTACTGGGGCGGGCGGTGGCGACGGGCAGACTCGAGGTCGGCCTCGAGAATCCTCGCCACCACGCCGACGACCCGCACCGGACGGTCGATGATCGTCCGTTCGGGGGCGGGCCCGGCATGGTGCTGAAAGCCGAGCCGCTCGCGCGGGCAATCGCCGCAGCCCGCGGCCGGTTGCCGGCAGGCGCGCCGGTGATCGGGCTTGCCGCGCACGGGGCGTCGTTCGACCAAGCGGCGGCGCGCCGATTGGCCGGGCTTGCCGGCTTCGGACTGGTGGCCGGGCGGTACGAGGGCATCGACCAGCGCGCTTTGGAGGCCCTGATCGACGAGGAACTGTCGATCGGCGACTATGTGCTGTCGGGCGGCGAGCTGCCGGCGCTGGTGGTGATCGACGCAGTCACGCGCCTCCTGCCGGGCGTGCTGGGCGACGAGGCATCCGCAGCCGAGGACTCGTTCGGCGACGGGTTGCTCGACTGGCCGCAGTACACGCGGCCGGAAGTGTGGAATGGCCGGCCGGTGCCGCCGGTCCTGCTGGGCGGCAATCATGCCGCGATCCGGCGCTGGCGCCTGATGCAGGCACTGGGCCGGACCTGGCAGACGCGGCCGGACCTGCTCGCGCGGCGGCGGCTGTCGAGCGACGAGCGGGCCCTGCTCGAGGAGTATTGCAGGGCGGCGGGTGTCGAACCGCCACGGTGAGAGAGTCGGAATCCGACGTCAATCGGGAACTTGAACATGAACAAACTGATGCTGGAACTGGAATCGCGCCTGCAGAAGCGCAAGCTGCCCGAGTTCGGGCCGGGCGACACGGTCGTCGTGCAGGTCAAGGTGCGCGAAGGCGACCGTGAGCGCGTGCAGGCCTACGAGGGCGTCGTGATCGCCTGCCGCAACCGCGGTCACAACAGCTCGTTCACCGTGCGCAAGGTGTCGCACGGCGAAGGCGTCGAGCGCGTGTTCCAGACCCACAGCCCGGCGATCGCGGACATCGAGGTCAAGCGCCGCGGCAAGGTCCGCCGCGCAAAGCTCTACTACCTGCGCGACCGCTCGGGCAAGTCGGCCCGCATCGAGGAAAAGCTCGGTAGCTGAGGCGGATGCCGGTGCTGCACGCGCTCTGGTCCTTCCTGAAGGGCGTCTGGGTCGCGCTGGACGGCCTGCGCAAGGTCCTGCACCTTATCCTGCTGCTGGTCCTGTTCGGATTGCTCCTGATCGCTGGGCAGACGGAGCTGCCTCTCGTGCCCAGGCGTGCGGCGCTCGTGCTGTCTCCCGACGGTTACCTGGTCGAGGAACTCTCGGGCGACCCGCTCGAGCGCGCCCTGGCGGGGGCGACCGGCGAGCTGCGCGGTGAGACGCGCCTGCGTGACCTCGTGGACGTGATCGACGAGGCGCGCGACGACGACCGTATCCAGGCGCTCGTGCTCGACCTCGACGACCTCGCCGGCGCGGGCCTGCCGATGCTGCAGGACCTCGCGCAGTCGATCCGCTGGTTCCGGGAGAGCGGCAAGAAGGTCTACGCCTACGGCGAGTCCTTCTCCCAACGCCAGTACTTCATCGCCGCGCAGGCGGACGAGGTGTACCTCGACCCGATGGGCTATGTCCTGCTCGAGGGCTACGGCTACTTCCGCACCTACTTCCGCGGCACGCTCGACAAGCTTGCGGTGGATCTCAACGTCTTCAAGGCGGGCAGCCACAAGTCGGCGCCGGACGAGTGGACTCGGACCGACATGTCGGACGAGGACCGCGAGAACGCCGGTGTCTGGCTCGGCGCGCTCTGGGACGCGTACAAGGCCGACGTGGGCGCGGCGCGCAAGCTGGAGCCAGGCCTGATCCAGGCGTATGCCGACGAGGCGGCCGAGGGCGTGCGCGCGACCCGCGGGGACCTGGCGCAATACGCGCTGGCGCGCGGGCTCGTGGACGCACTCAAGACCCGTCACGAGTTCGAGGAGATCGTCGCCGCGACCGTCGGCCGGGACGACGAAGATGACGAGAACGGCTATTCGGCGGTCGACTGGCGCGGGTACCTGCCGTACGTTCGCGCGCAGCGCGAACTGCGCGAGTTCGGCGACCAGGCCGTCGGGGTCATCGTCGCTTCGGGCGAGATCTTGGACGGGCGGCGCGGGCCGGGACTCGTGGGCGGCGACTCGCTCGCCGAAGTGCTGCGCGAGGCGCGCACGGACGACGACCTCGCGGCGGTCGTGCTGCGCATCGACAGCCCGGGCGGCAGCATCATGGCCTCCGAGGTGATCCGCCGCGAGGTGGCGGCGCTGAAGGCTGCGGGCAAGCCCGTGGTCGCCACGATGAGTACGGTCGCGGCGTCGGGCGGCTACTACATCGCGATGGATGCCGACCGGATCTACGCGGCGCCGACGACCATCACCGGCTCGATCGGGGTCTTCGCGGTCATCCCGACCTTCCAGGACACGCTCGGCAAGGTCGGCGTCACGAGCGACGGCTTCGGCACCACGCGCCTGGCGGGCCAGCTCGATTTGTCGCGCGACATCGGGCCCGATGCGCGGGCGATCCTGCAGGCATCGGTCGAGCATCACTATCGCTATTTCGTCGGCCGCGTCGCCGAGGCGCGCAAGCGCCGGGCCGAGGAGATCGAAAGCATCGCCGAGGGCCGCGTCTGGACGGGTGCGGACGCGCAGGCGGCCGGTCTCGTGGATGAGCTCGGGGGCATCGACGAGGCGATCGCGAAGGCGGCCGAGCTCGCCGGTCTCGAGGAAGGCTACGACGTGCGCTGGATGGAGCAGGAACTCTCGTGGCAGGAAGCGCTCGTCAGGCGCCTGCGCAGTGGCGCCGCCTGGCTGGTCGAGGCCGTCGCGCCCCGCCGGGTGAACCTGCCGTGGCTCGGCGATACGTTCGCGCGCGCGCGGGCGCTCCTTGGACTCGCCGCCGCGGGGCGGCCGGTGTATCTCTGTTCGTGCCGCGTGGAGTGAACTGATGGTGCCGGGTCGCACTTATCGTACTTATTGCGTTGCAATAAGTACGATAAGTGCGACCCGGCACCATCAGTTCTACGCCGCCCAGTCGAGGATGACCTTACCCGACTGGCCGCCGCCCATGGTCTCGAAGGCGCGCGCGTAGTCGGAGGCCGGGAAGCGGTGCGTGATCACGCCGCTCACGTCGAGCCCGCTCTGCAGCATCGCGGCCATCTTGTACCAGGTCTCGAACATCTCGCGACCGTAGATGCCCTTGATGACCAGGCCCTTGAAGATCACCTGGTTCCAGTCGATCGCGACCTCGCCGGGCGGGATGCCGAGCATCGCGATGCTGCCGCCGTGGTGCATGATGCGCAGCATGTCGCGGAACGCCGAGGCGTTCCCGGACATCTCGAGGCCGACGTCGAAGCCTTCTTCCATGCCGAGCTCGTGCATCGCGTCATCGATTTTCTCGTTCCGCACGTTGAGCGCGCGGGTCGCGCCCATGCGCCTCGCGAGGTCGAGCCGGTAGTCGTTGACGTCGGTGATGACGACATGGCGCGCACCGATGAAGCGGGCGATCGCGACCGCCATGATGCCGATCGGTCCCGCGCCCGTGATCAGCACGTCCTCCCCCACCGTGTTGAACGACAAAGCGGCGTGTGTGGCATTGCCGAGCGGGTCGAGGATGGAGCCGATCTCGTCGCTGATGCCGGCCGGCAGGCGGAACACGTTCGCGGCCGGCAGGACCATGTATTCCGCGAAGCAACCGGGCCGGTTGACGCCGACTCCTAGCGTGTTGCGACACAGGTGCCGGCGACCGGCGCGGCAGTTGCGGCAATGACCGCAGGTAATGTGACCCTCGCCGGAAACGCAATCGCCGACCGAGAGCCCGCGCACTTCGCTGCCGAGCGCGACGATCTCGCCGCAGTACTCGTGGCCGACCTGCATCGGGACCGGAATGGTGCGCTCGGCCCAGGCATCCCACTGCCAGATGTGGATGTCCGTGCCGCAGATCGCGGTCTTGCGCATGCGGATCAGCACGTCGTTCGGACCGGGCTCCGGCTTCGCCAGCTCGCCGAGCCAGATGCCGGGCTCCCGGCGCGACTTGATCAATGCCTTCATGCGATCCCCTGTGTGCCGATGACGCCGAGCTCGCGCCCGGCCTGTGCGAATGCCGTCGCGGCCTTTTCCAGCATGGCGCGCGTGTGGCCGGCGCACATCTGCGTGCGGATCCGCGCCTTGCCCATCGGGACCACGGGATACGAGAATCCGACCGCGTACACGCCGAGCTCCAGCAGGCGGTCCGCCATGCGCACCGCGAGTGCGGCATCGCCCAGCATGACCGGAACGATGGGATGCTCGCCGGGCACGAGGTCGAATCCCTTGGCCGCGAGACGCGCGCGGAACCAGGCGGCGTTCTCGGCGAGCCGGCGGCGCGGCACCGGGTCCGACTAGAGCAGGTCGAGAACCGCGAGCGTCGTGGCCGCGACGACCGGCGCGACAGTGTTGGAGAACAGGTAAGGCCGCGAGCGCTGGCGCAGCCAGCCGACGACCGCTGCCGGGCCGGACACGTAGCCGCCGCTCGCGCCGCCGAGCGCCTTGCCGAGCGTGCCGGTCAGGATGTCGACGCGCCCCATGACGCCGCAATGCTCGTGCGTGCCGCGCCCGCTTCGGCCCATGAACCCGGTCGCGTGCGAGTCGTCGACGATGACCGTCGCGCGATGCCGCGCGGCGAGCTCGCAGATCCCCGCGAGCGGCGCGATCACGCCGCCCATCGAAAACACGCCGTCGGTCACGATCAGGCGGGTACGGGCGTCCTTCGCCTCGACCAGCCGGGCCTCGAGCTGGCCGAGGTCCGCGTTGTCGTAGCGCAGGCGTTTCGCCTTCGAGAGCCGGATGCCGTCGATGATGCTCGCGTGGTTGAGCGCGTCGGAGATGATCGCGTCCTGCTCGTCGGTCAGCGTTTCGAACAGGCCGCCGTTGGCGTCGAAGCAGGAGGAATAGAGGATCGTGTCCTCGGTGCCGAGGAAGACCGACAAACGCCGCTCCAGCTCGCGGTGCACGGTCTGCGTGCCGCAGATGAAGCGCACCGAGGCCATGCCGTAGCCGTGACGGTCGAGCGCCGCGTGCGCGGCGGCAACCACTGCCGGATGGTCGGCGAGGCCGAGGTAATTGTTGGCGCAGAGGTTGATCACCTCGCGGCCGTCCTCCAGCCGGACCACGGGTTGCTGCGGCGAGGCGATCACGCGCTCGCGCTTGTAGAGACCCGTGCGCGTGAGTTCCGCGGTCTGGGCTGCGAGCCGGTCGAGCAGGGCCTGGTCCATGCGGGCCAGTATAATCGGCGCGGGGAGGCGCAATGACGGATGCGAAATCGGCCGCTCGCTCGGCGGCGGGGCCCGCGGCACCCGCTGCGGCCGTGCTCGCCTCGCGCGAAGCGCGCCTGCTCGTCGCGCTCGCCGGGCTGTTCGTCACCAACGCGCTGATCGCCGAATTCGTCGGCGTCAAGATCTTCGCGCTCGAGGACACGCTCGGCGTCGAGCCCTTCGACTGGCGCCTGTTCGGCCAGACCGGATCCCTGTCGTTCACCGCCGGCGTGATGCTCTGGCCGGTCGTGTTCATCATGACCGACGTCATCAACGAGCACTTCGGCGTGCGCGGCGTCCGGCTGGTGTCCTGGCTCGCGGTCGGCTTCATCGTCTACGCCTTCCTGTTCGCCTACCTCGCGATCGACCTTGCGCCCGCATCGTGGTGGCTGACGGTCGGAGCGGAACGGGGCGTGCCCGACATGCAGGCCGCGTTCGCGAACATCTTCGGCCAGGGGCTGTGGACCATCGGTGGTTCCGTCACGGCGTTCCTGGTCGGGCAGATGATCGACGTCACGGTGTTCCAGCGCATCCGGGCCGCGACCGGCGAGCGCTGGGTTTGGCTGCGCGCGACCGGCTCGACCGCGGTCTCGCAGCTCATTGACAGCTTCATCGTGCTCTACATCGCCTTCGTGATCGGGCCGCAGCACTGGCCGGTGCCGCTCTTCCTCGCGGTCGGGACGGTCAACTACGCGTACAAGATGACCATGGCGATCGCGCTGATCCCGCTGTTGTACGTCGGCCGCCGGCTGATCCGCGCCTACCTGACACGGCCGGACCGGGACGGCGCCTGATGCCGCGGCCGCGTACGCCCGAGCTCACGGTCGATATCGTGATCGAGCTCGAGGACCGCCCGGGTCGGCCCATCGTGCTGATCCGCCGCGGCCATCCTCCCGAAGGTCATGCCCTGCCGGGCGGCTTCGTGGATGTCGGCGAGACGGTGGAACACGCGGCGTTGCGCGAGGCGCGCGAGGAAACCGGTCTCGACGTGCGGCTGCACGAACTGCTCGGCGTCTATTCCGACCCGGCGCGCGATCCGCGCGGGCACACGGTGTCGATCGTCTACCTGGCGTCCGCACCCGGGGCGCCGCAGGCGGGCGACGATGCGGCCGCCATTCTCGTGGTCGATCCCGCAGCCGCGCCGCCGCTCGCCTTCGACCACGACCGCATCATCGCCGACTACCTCGCCCGGCGCCGGGCCGCCGGCCGGCAACGCTAGAATTCGCGCATGCAGGATCGCCGCACGCCGCGTTTTCTCCGCCCCGACGACCCCGGATTCGACTCCGCCGCGGGCCGGGCCGTCAACGCCCGATTCCTCGCCGACGAGCAGACCGTCGTGTCGGAGCTGCTCGCGCTTGCGCGCCTGCCGGCCGCGGAGCGCGAGGCGATCCGCCAGGACGCGGTTTCGCTGGTGGTTGCGGCGCGCGGCCGGCGGGAGGGCAAGGCCGGGATCGAGTCCTTCCTGCAGCAGTACGGCCTCGCGTCGCAGGAGGGCGTGATCCTCATGTGCCTCGCCGAGGCGTTGCTGCGCATTCCCGACGCCGACACGGCGGACCGCCTGATCGCGGACAAGATCGCGATCGGGCAGTGGTCGGAGCACCTCGGCGCCGCCGATTCGCTGTTCGTCAACGCCTCGACCTGGGGCCTGATGCTGACCGGCAAACTGGTGCGCGATTCCGAGATCGAAATCCGCGACCCGGCGACCTTCCTGCGCCAGCTGGTCGCGCGCCTCGGCGAGCCGGTGGTACGCACCGCGTTCCGGCAGGCGATGCGCATCATGGGGCGGCAATTCGTGATGGGCCGCGACATCGGCGAGGCGCTCGAGCGCGCCGCCTCCGCGGAAAGCGCGCGCTACCGCCACACCTACGACATGCTGGGCGAATCGGCGCTATCGGAAGCGGATGCGCTGCGCTATCTGGATTCCTACCGTGCCGCGATCGTCGCGGTCGGCCGCTCGCTGCGCCCCGGCAGCCCGCCCGCGGGCTGGCCGAGCGTCTCGGTCAAGCTCTCCGCGCTGCACCCGCGCTATGAGTTCGGCCGGCAGGACCAGGTGCTCGCGGAGCTCGGGCCGCGGATCGAGTCGCTGGCGCTCGCCGCGCGCGAGGCGGGCATCGCGATGACCGTGGACGCGGAGGAGGCCGACCGCCTCGAGCTGTCGCTGCGCCTCTTCGACCGGCTGCTCGACGCGCCGGCGCTCGCCGGTTGGGACGGGCTCGGTCTCGCGGTCCAGGCCTACTCGAAGCGTGCGCCCGACGTGCTTCGCTACCTGCAGCAGCGGGCCGACACGGCGGGTCGCGCGCTGCATATCCGGCTCGTGAAGGGCGCCTACTGGGACAGCGAGATCAAGCGTGCCCAGGAACGCGGCCTGCCGGGCTACCCGGTCTACACGCGCAAGGCGAACACCGACGTCGCCTACCTCGCCTGCGCACGGATCCTGCTGGAGGGAACGCGCCGGGTCTACCCGCAGTTCGCCACCCACAACGCGCACACGGCGGCCTCGATCATTCACCTCGCGCGCGGCCGCGACCGGGACTTCGAGTTCCAGCGCCTGCACGGGATGGGCGAGGAACTCTACGCCGAGCTCACCGACCCGGCAGGTCGCGCGCTGCCGTGCCGGGTGTATGCCCCGGTCGGATCGCACGAGGAGCTCCTGCCGTACCTCGTGCGGCGCCTGCTCGAGAATGGCGCGAATACGTCATTCGTGAATCGCATCGTCGACGAGTCGCTGCCGGTCGAGGACGTGGTCGGCGACCCGGTCGCGGACGTCGAAGCCGCCGGCAGCGGGCCGCACCCGCACATCCCGCTGCCGCGCGGACTGTTCGGCGCCGAACGCGCTAATTCCGCCGGCATCAATCTGGCCGACGGCGAGGCGCAGCGCCGGCTCGCGGACGGCTGCCGCGCGGCGCTCGGCAAGCCGCTGCGGGCGCGGCCGATCGTCGGCGGCGAGGAGCAGAACGGCGGGCGCCGGGAGTGCCGCTCGCCGTCCGACCTCGCGCGCGTGGTCGGAGAGGCGGCCGACGCCGACGCGGCACTCGCCGCGCGCGCCATCGGGATCGCCACGGGCGCGCAACCTGAGTGGGACCGCGTGCCGGCCGCGACGCGCGGGCGCATCCTGCGCGACGCGGCCGACCGGCTCGAGCGCGACACGCCACACTTCGTCGGGCTGCTGGTCGTCGAGGCCGGCAAGACCGTGCCTGATGCGGTCTCCGAAGTGCGCGAGGCGGTCGACTTCCTGCGCTACTACGCCGCGCGCGCAGAGGAGTCCTTCGGGCGGAGCCTCGCCATGCCGGGTCCGACCGGCGAATCGAACCGGCTGTCCCTGCGTGGCCGCGGCGTGTTCGCCTGCATCAGCCCGTGGAATTTCCCGCTCGCGATCTTCACCGGCCAGGTCGCCGCGGCGCTCGCGGCGGGCAACGCCGTGGTCGCGAAGCCCGCCGAGCAGACGCCGCTGGTCGCGGCCGCGATGGTGCGCCTGCTGCTCGGCAGCGGCGTGCCGGGCGAGGTCCTGCACCTGGTGCCCGGTCGCGGGTCGAAGATCGGACCCGTGCTGACCGGCGACCCGCGGGTCGCCGGCGTCGCCTTCACCGGCTCGACCGAGACGGCGCGCCTCATCAACCGGTCGCTGGCCGCGCACGACGGTCCGCTGCCTGCGCTGATCGCGGAGACCGGCGGGCAGAACGCAATGCTGGCCGACAGCTCGGCGCTGGCGGAGCAGGTCGTGAACGATGCCGTGACTTCAGCCTTCAACGCGGCAGGCCAGCGCTGCTCGGCGCTGCGCGTGCTGTTCGTGCAGGAAGACATCGCGCCGCGCGTGCTCGAGCTGCTCGCAGGCGTCATGGACACGCTCGCGATCGGTGACCCTGCGCTCCTGTCCACCGACATCGGCCCGGTGATCGATGCGGATGCGCTCGCGACCCTCGAGGCCCATGCTCAGGCGATCGTCGCGGGCGCGCCCTGGCACCACCGCGCGCGGCTGCCGGAGGGTCTGCCGCGCGGCCACTGGTTCGCGCCGCTCGCGGTCGAGATCGACGGCCTTGCGCGCCTGACGCGCGAGGTCTTCGGGCCGGTGCTGCACGTGGTCCGATTCCCGGGCCCGCGTATCGAGGAGGTCGTCGACCAGGTCAACGCGAGCGGCTACGGGCTGACGCTCGGCGTGCACACGCGCATCGACGGACTCGCGCGGCGCATCGCGGCCCGCGCGCGCGTCGGCAACGTCTATGTGAACCGCAACATGATCGGCGCGGTGGTCGGCGTGCAGCCGTTTGGCGGCTGCGGGCTATCGGGCACGGGCCCGAAAGCCGGAGGTCCGCACTACCTGTTGCGCTTCGCCACCGAGCAGACCGTGACCATCAACACCGCCGCGGTCGGCGGCAACGCGACGTTGCTGTCGCTCGGGGAGAGTTGAAGCCGTCACTGGGCGAGCGCGGCTCGGGGGACGGCCCCTTTCGGGACCGCCGTGAATACGTCCCTGTAGGCCCCCGGCCCGCCGCCTTTCACATCATCCCGGTCTGCAGCCGCGCCGCTTCCGACATCATCGCGTGATTCCACGGCGGGTCGAACACCAGTTCGACGTCGGCGTTGCGGATCGTCGGGATGAGCTTCAGGTTGTCGCGCACATCGGCGACGAGGACCTCGCCCATGCCGCAGCCGGGCGCGGTGAGCGTCATCTTCACGGCGACATCGCGCGTGCCGTCCTCGTTCGCCGTGATGCGGCAGTCATAGACCAGGCCGAGTTCCACGATGTTGATCGGGATTTCGGGGTCATAGCAGGCGCGCAGCTGATCCCAGACGACCTTGGAAACATCCTCGTCGCTCGCCCTGGCCGGCAACGCCGGAGGCTGGATCGGATCCTTGCCGATCGCGTCGCCGTCGACACCCGCGATGCGAAACAGATTGCCCTCGACGTAGATCGTGTAGCTGCCACCGAGCGCCTGCGTGACATGGCCGACGGTTCCGGGCCGGAGCTTGACTTCGACGCCCGCCGGGACAATCACGGCGCGCACGTCGCGATTGACGACGATGGGCTCGTGTCCGGGGCGGCGCACGATCACTCCGTCGTGACCGGCGCGACGTCGCCGGCGAGCGCCGCGTTCAGCGTATGCCAGGCGAGGCTCGCGCACTTTACGCGGGCCGGGAACTGGGCGACGCCCGTCAGTGCGGCGAGCTTGCCGAGCCGCGCCACGTCGGCGGGCGCGCCGGTCAGCATGCCGTGCACCGCGTCGAAGAGTTCGGCCGCCTCGGCGCGCGTCCGGCCCTTGACCGCCTCGCTCATCAGCGAGGCCGAGGCGGTCGAAATCGCGCAGCCGCTGCCGTCGAAGCGCAGATTGCGTATCTGGTCGCCATCCAGGTCGACGTCGAGCAGCAGGCGGTCGCCGCACAGCGGATTGTTGCCTTCGGCGTGGCGGCAGGCGGCGGGCAGCCGGCCCCGGTTCCGCGGGCTGCGGTTGTGGTCGACGATCACGTCGCGGTAGAGGTCGGCGAGGTCCATCAGCGCAGCATCCGGATGGCGTCGCCGAGCGCGGCGTGCAGCGCGTCGACTTCCGCGCGCGTGTTGTAGAGACCGAACGAAGCGCGCGTCGTCGCCGGCACGCCGAAGTGCTCCATGACCGGCATCGCGCAGTGGTGACCCGTACGCACGGCGATGCCGCGCGAATCGAGCACCGTCCCGAGGTCGTGCGGGTGCACGCCCTCGACCGTGAACGAGACGAGGCTGCTCTTGTCCGGCGCGGTGCCGACCAGCGTGAGGCCGGGGATGCCGGCGAGCCTCGCGGTCGCGTATTCGAGCAGGTCCTGCTCGTGGGCCGCGATACGCGCCGCACCGACGCCGCCGAGATAGTCGATCGCGGCGCCGAGGCCGACGGCGCCGCCGATGTTCGGCGTTCCGGCCTCGAAGCGGTGCGGCAGGTGATTCCAGGTCGAACCCTCGAACGAGACCGTGAGGATCATGTCGCCGCCGCCCTGCCAGGGCGGCATGGCGGCCAGCAGCGCCTCGCGCGCGTACAGCACGCCGATGCCGGTCGGCCCGTACATCTTGTGGGCGGAAAACGCGTAGAAGTCGCAGCCGATCGCCTGCACGTCCACCGGCAGGTGCGGCGCGGCCTGGGCGCCGTCGATGACGGTCGCGATCCCGCGCTCGCGCGCCGCCGCGACGAACGCGGCAACTGGCAGCACCGTGCCGAGGGCGTTCGAGACATGCGCGAGCGCGACCAGGCGGGTGCGCGGGCCGAGCAGGCCGAGGTACGCCTCGAAGTCGACGACGCCGCGCCCGTTTATCGGAACGACGCGGACCCGGGCGCCGGTCTCGGCCGCGAGCAGCTGCCAGGGCACGATGTTCGAGTGGTGCTCCAGCCGGGTGACGACGATCTCGTCGCCGGCGGCGAATTGCGGTCGCCCGAAGGACTGCGCCACAAGGTTGATGGCTTCGGTCGCGCCGCGCACGAACACGATCTCCGCGACCGACGCGGCATTGACGAAGCGGCGCACCCGTTCGCGCGCGCCTTCGTACAGCGCGGTCGCCTCCTGCGACAGGGTGTGCACGCCGCGATGCACGTTGGCATGGTGGGCACGGGCGTAGCCGGCGACCGCGTCGATCACGGCGGCGGGCTGCTGCGCCGAGGCCGCGCTATCGAGATAGACGAGGGGATGGCCGTTGACCTGGCGCGACAGCACGGGAAAATCCGCGCGGATGCGCGCGAGGTCGAGCGGCAGGGCGGTTTCGCGGGCAGCGACCATCAGCCCGTCCCCGCGCTCGGTCCGCGGTCAGGAATGGCTGCGGCGAGCAGTGCCTGCGCCGCCGTCCGCACCGGCTCGAGCGGCACGCGCCCGATCAGGTCCTGGCAGAAGGCGAGGGTGAGGAGGGCGCGCGCCGCCGCAGGGTCGAGCCCGCGCGACACGAGGTAGAACAGCTGCGCCTCGTCGAGCGTGCCGGTCGTCGCGCCGTGCCGGCACTGCACGTCGTCGACGTGGATCTCGAGCTGCGGGCGCGCGTTGATCTCGGCGAGCGGCGTGAGCAGCAGGTTGCGGCTCGACTGGCTCGCGTCGGCGCCCCGCGCCCCCGGATGCACGACGATCCGGCCGTTCAGCGCACCGCGTCCGCGCCCGGCGGCGATGCCGCGGTAATCCTGAACCGTCTTCGTGGCGGCGCCGTGGTGCTCGACCCGCGTCAGCAGGTCGACTTGGCGCTCGCCGTCAGCCAGGAACAGCCCGTCGAGCCGGCAGGCGGCGTCACGCCCCTCGAGGGCGACGTGCAGGTTCGAGCGCAGGAGGCCGCCGCCGAGCGCCAGCAGGTGCTGGTCATAGCGGCAGTTCGCTGCCAGGCGCACCCGCCAGCTCTCAACCTGGGCCGCCGCCGGCGCCTGCCGGTGCAGGCGCAGGTGCGTCATCGCGGCGCCCTCGGCGAGCGCGATTTCGGCGGCGAGATTGCCGAGCACCGCCGCGTCGCCCGCCGAGACGAAATGCTCGACCAGCGTGAGCCGCGAGTGCGCACCCGCCTGGACCACAAGGCGGGCATGCTGGACCGCGGGCTCGGCCGCGGTCGCGACGTGGACGACGTAGAGCGGCTCGGCGATGTCGCGCTGCTGCGCGACCCTGATCAGCACGCCCCCCGCGGCGAACGCGTCGGCGAGCAGCGCATAGCGGTCGTCCGCGTCCGCGCCGGGTTCGCGCAGAACCTCGAGCGCCGCACCGGGCTCCTGCTTGAACAGAGCGCCGAGGTCCGTGACTTCGAGCCCCGGCGTCGCGAGGCGGTTGGAGAGCGCCGCGTCGAAGCGGCCGTCGATGAGCACGATGCGCCGCGCCCCCTCGATCGGCAGCAGCCCCGGCTCGGGCAGGGCGGCCGCGCGGGCCGCGGGCGCCGTCTCGAAGGCGTAGGCGGCGAGCCGCGGGTGGTCGAGGTACTTCCAGTTCTCGTCGCGCCGGTCGGGCAGCCCGCGCTCGCGCAGCGTCGCGAGCGCGCGCTCGCGGCGTTGCGTCCAGGCGGGGCCGCCCGGCAGCCCGGGTCGGACAGCAGTCATGCGGTCGATGGGGCTCGGCGAGTTCATGCCGCAGCCGTCCCTGCGCGCAGCCAGTCGTAGCCGCGGCGCTCGAGCTCGAGCGCAAGCTCGCGGCCGCCGCTCTTCACGACCCTGCCGCCGGCCAGCACGTGCACGCGATCCGGCACGACGTGGTCCAGCAGGCGCTGGTAGTGGGTCACGAGCACCATCGCGCGCGCAGGCCCGCGCAGCGCGTTGACGCCGTCGGCGACGACCTTGAGCGCGTCGATGTCGAGCCCCGAGTCGGTCTCGTCGAGCAGCGCGAGCGTCGGCTCGAGCAGGCTCATCTGCAGGATCTCGTTGCGCTTCTTCTCGCCACCGGAGAATCCCTCGTTGACGCCGCGGTTCAGGAGGCTCTCGTCCATGCGCATCGCCGCGAGTTTCGCCTTGACAAGGCCCAGGAACTCGAAAGCGTCGAGCTCGGGCAGGCCGCGGTGCCGGCGCTGCGCGTTCAGCGCGGCCTTCAGCAGGTACACGTTGTTCACGCCCGGGATTTCGACCGGGTACTGGAATGCGAGGAACAGTCCCTCGCGGGCCCGTTCCTCGGGCGGCATCGAGAACAGGTCGCGGCCGCGGTACACGGCGCTGCCGGAGACGACCTCGTAGCCCGGGCGGCCCGCGAGCACACCGGTCAGCGTGCTCTTGCCCGAGCCATTCGGGCCCATGATCGCGTGCACCTCGCCCGCGCGCACCGCGAGCGACAGACCGTCGAGGATCAGCCGTTCGCCGGCCCGTACCCTGAGGTCGCGCACCTCGAGAATCATTTCGCCGCCGCTCATCCCACCGCTCCTTCGAGGCTCACCGCGAGCAGGTTCTGCGCTTCGACCGCGAACTCCATCGGCAGCTCGCGGAACACCTGCTTGCAGAAGCCGTTCACGATCATGTTGACGGCGTCCTCCGCCGAGATGCCGCGTTGCAGGCAGTAGAACAGCTGGTCGTCCGAGATCTTCGAGGTCGTCGCCTCGTGCTCGACCACCGCCGTCGGATTCTTCACCTCGATGTACGGGAAAGTGTGCGCGCCGCAATGCGGGCCCATCAGCAGCGAGTCGCACTGCGTGTGGTTGCGCGCCCCGTCCGCGCCCGGCAGGATCTTCACCAGCCCGCGGTAGGCGTTCTGGCCGTGGCCGGCCGAGATGCCCTTCGACACGATCGTCGAACGCGTGTTGCGCCCCATGTGGATCATCTTGGTGCCGGTGTCGGCCTGCTGGCGGTGGTTCGCCAGCGCGACCGAATGGAACTCGCCGCTCGACCCGTCGCCGCGCAGGATGCAGCTCGGGTACTTCCAGGTGATGGCCGACCCGGTCTCGACCTGGGTCCAGGAGATCTTCGAGTTGCGGCCGCGGCAGTCACCGCGCTTGGTGACGAAATTGTAGATGCCGCCGACGCCATTCTCGTCGCCCGGATACCAGTTCTGCACGGTCGAGTACTTGATCTCGGCGCCGTCGAGGGCGACCAGCTCGACCACCGCGGCATGCAGCTGGTTCTCGTCGCGCTGCGGGGCGGTGCAGTTGTGCACGGCGAAGCCCTTGACCAGGTAGGAGTGCGGGTCGGTCCGCGTTTCGAAGTTGTAGACGTAGCCTTCGTAGGGCTGGCGGCAAATGGACCTCACCGGCAGCAGGAAGTGGCCGTCGCGCCGGATCGCGCGCCTGCCGCGCGTATTCTCGGCGTAGTAGATCCAGTACCGCGTGGAGTGACGGATCGTGCGCCCGTCCCTCATCAATTCGTCGAACGCGCCGCGCACATTGAGATAGGCGAATACACCCTGTCGTGCGAGCATCTCCTGCAGCTGGAACGCCAGCATCTTCGATACCGTGCAGGCGCGCACGATCCGCAGCCTCCCGTTGCGGGATACATTGCCGTCGCCGAGGTAGTACGTGTCGATGGCCAGCTTCTGGCGCGCAGGAGGCAGGTCCATGACCGACTTGCTGAAGCGCTTGCCGGCCGCGTACTTGCCTCCGTGCCGGACCATTGCGTCCCACAGCCAGTCCGAGTACACGACGATGTACAGGCCGTGCCGATTGCGGTCGTGCGTCACCGAGGGGCGCCTGCCGGTCACCGCTTCGATCAGGGCCACGATATCGTCGCGAAGCTGCGGCTCGTGGTCGCCGATGCTGAATTCCACCGCCTTGTAGCGGTTGAACATCGTCGCGCAGCCCTCGGCGACGTAGTAGCCGAGCAGGCGCAGGAACGCATCGGTCAGCGACGGATCGTCGCGCTCGACCTGGTTGACCGGGTACACCAGCAGGTCGCCGGCCGACAGTTCCCCGGCCGGCACGAATTCCGGCTCGGCCTGCTCAAGGCGTCGCGCATCGATGTCGGGCCAGCGACCCGGCCCGCGCGACGGGCCGCTCACGCGGCTGCGCCGGATCGCGAGGACGGGGTGCTCCGGCGTCACGTGAAACCGGTTCGCAGTGCTGCGCGGCGTGATCTCGACAAGCTCACCGCGGTAACCGCGGCGCATGATCTTTCCGACCGATGCTTCCTCGCCGCGATCGTTCAGCACGATGTCGTCGATGGCAATGTCGCGGATCGAGCGCATTTCGTCACCGCAGCTGACGACCTCCCACTCTGGGAGGCAGCCTTCCAGGTACGAGACGTACGCGCCGTCGTCCGCGATGATCAGCGTGCGCTCGAACTGGCCGGTCTTCGCGGCGTTGATGCGGAAATACGTCGACAGCTCCATCGGGCAGCGCACGCCCTTGGGCACGTAGACGAACGAGCCGTCGGTGAAGACCGCGGAGTTGAGCGCCGCGTAGAAATTGTCGCCGACCGGCACGACGCTGCCCAGGTATCGCTCGACCAGCTCCGGGTGCTCGAGCACCGCCTCGGAGAAGGGGCAGAAGATGACCCCGGCCTCGTTGAGGCGATCCTTGAACGTGGTGGCGACCGAGACGCTGTCGAACACGGCGTCGACGGCGACTCCCGCGAGCCGGGCGCGCTCGTGCAGCGGGATGCCGAGCTTGTCGTAGGTCTCCAGCAGCTTCGGGTCCACGTCCGCGAGCGACTTCGGGCCGTCTCCGCGCTGCTTCTTTGGCGCGGAGTAGTACGAGATCGCCTGGAAGTCGATCGCGGGATAGCGGACTTGCGCCCAGGCGGGCTCGCTCATCCGGTTCCAGCGCCGGAATGCCTTGAGGCGCCAGTCGAGCATGAAGGCAGGCTCGCCCTTCTTCGCGGAAATGAGTCGGATGACGTCCTCGTCGAGGCCGGGCGCCACGGTGTCGCTCGCGATGTCCGTCACGAATCCGTGGCGGTACCGCTGTGCGACCAGTGACTCGAGCTCGGGCTGCTTCGCCGGCATGGGTGCTCCGCTCAACCCCGGGCCGGCAGGCGGGTGGGCGCCGCGAGGCGCAGCAGGTCCGGCGCGGCGAATGTGACTTCGCGGCTCACCAGTTCCTCGAGGCTCACCTCGACGAGCGCGCGGCGGATGGCGCGGCTGATGCGCTGCCAGCCGTGCCCAACCAGGCAGGTGGCCTCGATGCCGCAGCGGCCGGCGCCATCCGCGCACTCGGTGAGCGCCATCGGGCCCTCGACCGCAGCGATGATCTCCGCGGCATTGATCGAGGCCGCGGGACGGGCGAGCTGGTAACCGCCGCGCGCGCCGCGCACGGAGTGCACCAGGCCCGCGCGCTGCAGCTCCTTGAGCAGCTTGCTGACGGTCGGCAGGCCGATGCGCGTGCGCTCCGCGATGTCCGCGGCGCTCGCCAGGCGGCCACCGGCGAGGCTCGCCAGGATCACCGTTGCGTAGTCGGTCAGGCGGCTGATGCGTAGCATTGGGGCCTCTCCGCGTGCCTGGAAATAAACAGTACAATTTTAGTACTATTAGCGTGCCGGCGATAGGGGGTGGAGGCCGCCAACTGGTATCCTTCGCGCCCTGAAATTCGGAGGATCCCGGGCAGATGGACATCAAGGAACTGGACACGAATGCCGCCGCGATGGTGACGCGCGGCAAGGGCATCCTGGCGGCCGACGAATCGACCGGCACGATCAAGAAGCGCTTCGACAAGATCGCACTCGAGTCCTCGTTCGAGTCGCGCCGCACGTACCGCGAACTCCTGTTCACCGCGCCCGACGCGGAAAAGTACATCTCCGGCGTGATCCTGTACGACGAAACCATTCGCCAGCAGACCGCGGACGGCAGGCCGTTCCCGCAACTGCTTGCCGCGCGAGGCATCCTGCCGGGCATCAAGGTGGACGCCGGCGCAAAGGCGCTGGCGGGTTTTCCGGGCGAGACGGTCACCGAGGGCCTCGACGGCCTGCGCGAGCGGCTCGCGGAATACCGCGGGCTCGGCGCTCGCTTCGCGAAGTGGCGCGCGGTCATCGACGTCGGCGCCGGCATCCCGACCGCGGCCAGCCTCGCCGCCAATGCCGAGGCGCTGGCCCGCTACGCGGCCCTGTGCCAGGAGGCCACGATCGTCCCGATCGTCGAGCCGGAGGTGCTGATGGACGGCGATCACGGCATCGAGCGCTGCGAGGAAGTGACGGACGCGACGCTCGAGACGGTATTCGATGCGCTGTTCCTGCACCGCGTGCGGCTCGAGGGCATGGTCCTGAAGCCGAACATGGTCATCGCGGGCAAGAAGAGCGCGAGGCAGGCCGGCCCTGAGCAGGTCGCCGAGGCGACCGTGCGCTGCCTGCTGCGCCGCGTGCCGGCGGCTATCCCGGGCATCGCGTTCCTGTCCGGCGGGCAGAGCGAGGCCGAGGCGACGCTGCACCTCTCGCTGATGAACCGCGGCCGCAAGCTGCCCTGGGAGCTGTCCTTCAGCTACGGGCGCGCGCTGCAGCAGAGCACGCTCGACGCCTGGAAGGGCAAGCCCGGCAATGTCGCCGCCGCGCAGAGGGCATTCCTGCGCCGCGCGCGATTCAACGGCCTCGCGCGCGACGGCAGCTACGAGGCGGCCATGGAACAGGCCGCGGCCTGAAGGTCGCGCCCGGCCCGTTCTTGGCCACCGACTCCAGCTCCGATTCCGCCGCGATCGTGCGCGTGCGCGGCCTGCATTACCGTGCGGGCGGCCGCGAGATCTTCGCGGGCGTCGACCTCGACTTCCCGCGCGGCGCGGTAACTGCGGTTATGGGCCCGAGCGGCTGCGGCAAGACGACGCTGCTCAGGCTGATCACCGGCCAGGCGCGGCCTGAGCGGGGCAGCGTCGAGTTCGACGGGCAGGAGGTCGTGGCGCTGCCGCGCGCGGCGCTGTACCGCATGCGCCGGCGCATGGGCATGCTGTTCCAGAATGGCGCGCTGCTCACCGACCTCGACGTCTACGAGAACATCGCCTTTCCGTTGCGTGAACACACCCGCCTGCCGGAGCGCCTGGTGCGGCACCTGGTGCTGACCAAGCTGCAGGCCGTAGGCCTGCGCGGCGCCGCACGGCTGATGCCGGCCGAGCTCTCGGGCGGCATGGCGCGCCGCGTCGCGCTCGCACGCGCGATCGTGATGGATCCCGAGCTGCTCATCTACGACGAGCCCTTCGTCGGGCTCGACCCGGTCTCGCTGGGCGTCGTGCTGCGCCTGATCCGGCGCCTGAACGACACGCTCGGCGTTTCCAGCATCGTCGTGTCGCACGATGTGCGCGAGATCACCGCGGTAGCGGACTGCTGCCACCTGCTGTCGGGCGGGCGCATCGTCGCGAGCGGACCGCCCGCCGAGGTCGCCGCCAGCACGCGCGGGGACGTGCGCCAGTTCATGCACGGACTGCCGGACGGGCCGGTGCCATTTCACTACCCGGCGCCCGATTACGCCGACCAGGCCGGGCAGGTGCGCTGATGGCGGCGGCGATGATCCGCGACCTGATCGGCAGCCTGCAGGCGGCGCTGGGCGCGCTTGGCCGCTATGCGTTGTTCGGCGCGCGGCTGGCCATCGAGACGCCGCGGGCGCTGCTGCGGTTCCGGCTGGTCGTCGAGCAGGTGTACAACACCGGCGCACTGTCGCTGGTGATCATCATGCTGTCGGGGCTGTTCGTCGGCATGGTGCTGGGCCTGCAGGGCTTCGACCTGCTCGAGCGTTTCGGCTCCGAAGAGTCGCTCGGCACGGCCGCCGCGCTCGGCCTGCTCAAGGAGCTCAGCCCGGTCATCACGGCCCTGCTGTTCGCGGGCCGGGCCGGCACGGCGCTGGCGTCCGAACTCGGCCTGATGCGCGCGACCGACCAGTTCGCGGCGATCGAGATGATGGCGGTCGACCCGGTACGCCGGATCGTGATGCCGCGCTTCCTCGGTGGCGTGATTTCGATGCCGCTGCTCGCGGCGATCTTCAGCATGATCGGCCTGTACGGCGCGCAGCTCGTCGGCGTACAGCTGATGGGCGTGGACCAGGGCCAGTTCTGGTCGCAGATGCGCGGCGCCGTGGAGCATGGCGACGTGATGGAAGGGGTGCTGAAAAGCGTGGTGTTCGGCATCGCCTGCAGCCTGGTCGCCGTGTACGAGGGCTATCATTCCCTGCCGACCGCGGAGGGCGTCGGCCGCGCGACGACGCGGACGGTCGTGATTTCATCGGTCAGCGTGCTGTTGCTCGACTACATGCTGACCGCGGTGATGCTGTGATCGAGTCCCGCACGGGACTTACTCAAGGAGCCTGACATGCGCCAGACGCGCGCCATCGAACTCGGGACCGGATTGTTCGTGCTGCTCGGATTCGCCGCGCTGTTCTTCCTCGTCACCCAGATCACGAGCCGCGAATTCGGCCTCGGCAGCGGCGGCTATCGCCTGACCGCGAGCTTCGACCAGGTCGGCGGCCTGAAGACCGGCGCGCCGATATCCATGTCGGGCGTGACCGTCGGCCGCGTGGAGTCGATTGCCTACGACTTCGGCGAGTACCGCGCCCGCGTCACGCTGCGCATCGATCCGCAGTACGACCGGATCCCCGACGACAGCGACGCCAGCATCCTGACCGCGGGCCTGCTCGGCGGTCAGTACGTGGCGATCGGCGCCGGCGCCTCGGAAACTTTCTTCAGGGACGGGGATCGAATGCAGTTCACGCAGTCCGCGATCGTGCTCGAGAACCTGATCAGCAAGTTCCTGTTCTCGAAGGCCGCGGAGCAACAGCCAGCGGATCAAGCCGCCCAGGAATCGAACCCATGACGCGACGCCTCGCCATGACCCTCGCGGTGCTGCTGCTGCCCGCCGTCTTCGCCGTCGCCGGGCGCGCGGCGGAGAGCGTGCCGGGACCGGTGCCGCAGGAGCTCATCGACGTGACGGCGCGCAGGCTCCTCGAGGCGCTCGACGCGGATCGCGAGCTGGCCAGGAAGGACCCGGCGCGAGTACGCCAGCTGGTGGACCAGATTCTGCTGCCGCACTTCGACACCGACTACTCGGCGCGCCTGGTGCTCGGCAGGCACTGGCGGACCGCGACGCCCGAGCAGCGCCAGCGCTTCATCGACGCCTTCTACCAGTCGCAGCTCAGGAACTACGGCTCGGCGCTCGCCGACTTCACCGCCGACCGCCTCGCGGTGCTGCCATTCCGCGGCGACCTGAGCTCGGGCCAGGCAATGGTGCGCACCGAGGTCAAGCGCAGCAATGGTCAGCGCGTGCCGGTCAACTATTCGCTGCACGCGACGCCGCAGGGCTGGAAGGCCTGGGACGTGACCATCGAGGGCATTTCCTACGTGCGCAATTTCAGGAACGACGTCGGCGCGGAAGTGGACCAAGCCGGCCTCGAGTCGGTGATCAAGCGCCTCGAGACCGCCGGCCCGCGTGCCGTGGCCAAGAGCGATGGCTGAAGCCGGCCGGCTCACGGCCGCGGGTCCCGGGATGTACGAGCTGGCAGGCACGGTCGGCTTCGGCGACGCCGCGCGCCTCCTGGCCGAAGGTGACCGGGCTTTCGCGCCGCTGCGGGCGGTCGAGGTGGATCTCGCGCGCGTGACGCGCATCGACAGCGCCGGGCTCGCGCTCCTGATCGAGTGGTCGCTTGCGGCGCGCGCCGCAGGCCGGCAAATCCGCTACCGCAACGTACCGCCCGCCGTCACGTCGCTCGCCGGCATCAGCGACGTCTCGGAGCTGCTCATGGGCTCCGCGGCCGGCTGATCGCCCGGCGGCGGCGCCGCTTCTTCCGGCCCCGGCTCCTCGGGCGCCTCCGGGTCCTCGAGGCCCTCGAGCGGATCCGCGTCCCCGACATCGCCGTCACGCACGCGGTATTCGCGCCGCTGCAGCCAGGCGTCACGGATGAATGCATACGGGTCGTAGGCCGACTCCCAGGTCGCGTCGAACTCCAGGAACTGCGCGCGGCGGTTGACCAGTGACAATCCGATCAGCGTCCACTCGGCCGCTGGTTCTACCTGGTCGCCCACGCGCAGGTCGGTCTGCCAGTCGACGATGATGGCGGGCCCGTCGCGCAGCGTCGAAGGCCCGAAGAACGGCAGCACGAGATAGGGACCGGCCGGCACGCCCCAGCGGCCCAGCGTCTGGCCGAAATCCTCGTCGTTCCTGGCGAAGCCGAAATGCGTCGCCGGGTCGAAGATCCCCGCGAGACCGATCGTCGTGTTGACCGTGAAGCGACCGATGTCGTTGAGCGTGTCCTTGAACTTGCCCTGCAGCAGGTTGTTGACGATCGTAGTCGGGTAGGCGAGGTTTTCGAGGAAATTGTTGACGCCGACGCGCACCGGCGCCGGCACGTGGTTGCGATACCCCACGGCGACCGGCCGGAGCACCGCGCGGTCGACGGCGGTGTTGAAGCGGTGCGTGCCGCGGTTCATGCGCTCGAGCGCGTCGCCGGGCGTTCCCAGGTTCGTGGTGGCGCAGCCGGCGAGCGCCGCGGCCAGCACGAAGCCCGCGCCGGCGCGGATCAGGAATGTCATCTGCGGGTCCCCGGCTGGTGGCGCAAGCCGGATTCTAGCCGCTGCCGCCGGGTTCCGGACCCTGCGGCTCCGCGACCTCGCGGGCGCGGCGGCCCTTGGGCAGGTACTCCTGCAGCTCACGGATGCGCGCGTCGAAGCGCTCGCGCTGCACCGTGTTGATCCCGGGCACCGCCTGCGCCAGCTTCAGCTGGTTGATCGCGAGCGTGAGGTCGCCGCTGATCACGTGGTACTCGGACATGTAGTAGTAGGAGTCGGCGACGTCGCCGGCGGCATTCGCCGCGATCGCCGTGAACCGTGCCTGCTCGGCGGTCGGCGGCACGTTGTTGAACAGGTCGAGCAGTACCAGGTGCGCGCGCTTCGCGTCGCCGTCGCGCATCAGCGTTTCCGCGTAGCGCACGGTGACCGGCACGTTGCGCGGGAACAGCCGCATCGCGTCCTCGAGCGTCGCGCGCGAAGTCTCCACCTGGCCCGCGGCCAGCTGCGCCTGCCCGAGCGCCGTGTGGTACAGGGTCACGTCCGGCCGCCGGTCGCGCAGGGCTTTCAGCATCTCGATCGCCTCGTCGGGCGAACCGGCGCGCAACAGGGCGAGCGCGCGGCCGTACTGCTCCGCGTCGGTGGAGGGATAATCGGCACTCTGCGCCGTCGCGAACAGGTCGCGCAATCGGGCGTCATCCGGCAGCGCCTCGAGCAGGAGCCGGTCGCGGACCAGGGCATAGCCCGTGCTGTCGGGCGCGTTCGACCTCGGCATGCGCATCGCCCGATCGCGCGTCTCGGCGATGCGCTCGCTGGTGACCGGGTGCGAACGCAGCAGGTCCGGGATGTTGCGGCCGGCGCCGCCTAGCCGCTGCTGCATGGTGCCGAAGAATTCCGGCATGCCGACCGGGTCGAAACCCGCCGCCGCGAGGATGCCGATGCCGATGCGGTCCGCCTCCGCCTCGTTCGAACGTGTGTAGTTGATCTGGCTCTGCGCCGCCATGCCCTGCGCGGCCGTGACGCCGCCCATCACGACGTCGGTCGGGACGCTGGTCGTCGCGCCGATCAGGATCGCGGCCAGCAACGCGGCGGCGGAGGCGAGATTCGCGCGACTCGCATTCTGGATCGAGCGGGCGATGTGGCGCTGGGTGACGTGCGCGATCTCGTGCGCGAGCACGCCGGCGAGCTCGGCTTCGTTCCTGGTCGCGGTGACGAGGCCGGCGTTGACGCCGATGAAGCCGCCCGGTAGCGCGAAGGCATTGATCGCCGGGTCGCGCACGGCGAAGAAGGTGAAGCGGTGCGCGCCCTCGTGCGCCTGGCTCGCGAGACGCATGCCGAGCGCCTGCAGGTACTCGTTGATTTCCGGATCCTCGATGATCTGACCCGCTTCGCGCAGCTGCCGGACGATCATCAGGCCGATCTTGTACTCGTCGGCGAGGGACAGCGCCTGGCTCGCCGGCGTGCCGATGTCCGGCAGCTCGCTGCCCGCGGTCTGCGCGGCAGCCGGCACCGGCCCGGCGGCGAGCAGCAGGAGAATCAGGGACCAAGCGCGCATCGGCGGATTCCTGGCGACAACCCTATTTCGACCGCGAAAAGCCCGCATGGTTCGGCCGCCCCGGGTCAGAGCGCTTCCGAGGCGAAATCCGCGAGCCGGGAGCGCTCGCCGCGCACCAGCGTCACGTGGCCGGCATGCTGCCAGCCGCGGAAGCGGTTGACGACGTAGGTCAGACCGGAAGTCGTCTCGGTGAGGTAGGGGGTGTCGATCTGCGCGATGTTGCCGAGGCATACGAGCTTCGTGCCCGGACCCGCGCGCGTGACCAGCGCCTTCATCTGCTTCGAAGTGAGGTTCTGGGCCTCGTCCAGGATCAGGTAGCGGTTGAGAAAGGTCCGGCCGCGCATGAAGTTGAGCGAGCGGATCTTGATCCGGTGGCGCAGCAGGTCCTGCGTCGCCGCGCGGCTCCAGCTGCCGCCCTCTTGGCCCTGGGTCAGCACCTCGAGGTTGTCCATCAGCGCGCCCATCCAGGGCTCCATCTTCTCTTCCTCGGTGCCGGGCAGGAAGCCGATGTCCTCGCCGAGCGGGATCGTCACCCGGGTCATGATGATCTCGCTGAAGCGGTTGGTATCGAGCGTCTGCGCGAGGCCCGCGGCGAGCGTCAGCAGCGTCTTGCCGGTGCCGGCGGGACCGAGGATCGTGACGAAGTCGACTTCCGGGTCGAGCAAGAGGTTGAGCGCCAGGTTCTGCTCGCGGTTGCGCGCCGTGATCCCCCAGACGGCGTGGCGATCGCTGCGGTAGTCCTGCGTGACCTCGAGCGTCGCGACTTCTCCCTCGATCTTGCGCACGATCGCCTCGAAACCGTCGTTCTTCGCGTCGTAGAGGAACTCGTTCGGGTGCCACTCGCCGACCAGCGGCCCGCGCACGCGGTAGTAGGTGAGCGCCTGCTCGTGCCACGATTCGACGTTGTTGCCGTGGGTCTCCCAGAAGTCTGCGGGCAGCGCAGTGACGCCGGTGAACAGGAGATCCGCGTCCTCGATCGTGCGGTCGTTGAAGTAGTCCTCCGCGTGCACGCCGAGGATCGCCGCCTTGATCCGCAGGTTGATGTCCTTGGACACCAGCGTGACGCGCGTGCCGGGCAGTTCCATCTGCAGCGCGAGCGTATAGCCGAGCAGCGCGTTGTCGATACGGTGGCCCGGCAGGGTGTCGGGCAGGCCCGCCGCGAGCCGCCGGGTCTGGAAATACAGCCGCCCGGTCGGCGGCTTCTTGCCGTGGTTGCCGGACCGGCCGCTCGGCAGCTCGAGGCCCTTGTCGATCTGCTCCTTGGTCGCGTTCGCCATCAGCTCGTCCAGGAAGCGGCTGACCTGGCGGACATTGCGCGCCGACTCGGAAAGTCCCTTCTTGCCGGCGTCGAGTTCCTCGAGCACGCCCATCGGCAGGTAGATGTCGTGTTCCTCGAAGCGGAACACGGCCGCGGGGTCGTGCATCAGGACATTCGTGTCGAGCACGAACGCGCGGCGGGCGCCCTTCGCGGGCCGGTTCTTCAGCATCGGCTCAGATTTCTCTTGCGGCCGCGAGCACCTCGGCCGCGTGACCCTTGACGCGGACCTTGCGCCATTCGCGGCGGATCCTGCCCTGCGCGTCGGTCAGGAAGGTGCTGCGCTCGATGCCCATGAGCTTGCGGCCGTACATGTTCTTCTGCCGCCATACGCCGAACCGTACGGCGACGGCGTGGTCTTCGTCCGCGCCCAGCTCGAAGGGGAACCTCATCTTCTCCTTGAACCTGCGGTGCGATTCGAGCGTGTCGGTGGAAATGCCGAGGATACGGGTGCCGGCGCGCCGGAAGGACGCGGCGAGGTCGCGGAAGTCGGCGCCCTCGAGCGTGCAACCCGGCGTGTTGTCGCGCGGATAGAAATAGACCACCAGCTTGTCGCGGCCCTGATCGCCGAGGCGGAACGGTCCGGCGGTGGTCGGAACCGCGAATCTCGGTGCCTTCGCCGCCGGCTTTGCGGGTGTCATTCAGTTCTTCACCGGCTCGAGGATCGCGTCGAGATTCATCTGGTCGCAGAAGTCCATGAATTCCTCGCGCAGCGCGCCCACGTGGATCCGCGACGGGACATTGACGACCATGTACACGGAGAACATCTGGGCACCGGTGTGAGCGGCCGAATAACCGCGCGTCGACAGTTCGCCGATGTCGATGCCCCGCGCCGAGAAGAAGCCCGACAGCCCCGAGACGATGCCCGCCTGGTCGATGCAGACCACGTCCACGGAGTAGGGGACATGGTCCTCGCGCGTCCCGCGCTGCGCGGTGCGGCGCACCTGGACCGCGACGCCCGACGCCTCCGCGAGCTTGGCGAGTTCGGTCTCGATGCGCGCGATCGAGTGCCAGTTGCCCGCCACCAGCATCAGCATGGCGAAATCCGAGCCGAGTGCGGTCATGCGGCTCTCGCTGATGCTGCCGCCGCAGTCCGCCACGACCTTCGACAGGTCGTGCACGAGGCCGATGCGATCGTCGCCGATTGCAGAGATTGCGATGAACTGTTTCATGCGGAAGATGCGGGCGTGGCCGGCAGTGTACCGGGATCGCGCGGGCCATGATATCGCAGGGCCGCGCGCCTTGCGCCGGCATGGCGGGCGCCCGTACCATCGCGCCTCCGAATGCCGGCCGCCGGGCCGGGGGGGGTGACGTGTTCCGCGGTAGTCTGGTCGCGCTGGTGACGCCGATGACCGAGTCCGGTGACGTCGACCACGTCGCGTTCGGCCGGCTGCTCGACTGGCATGCGCGCGAAGGCAGCGACGGCGTCGTCGTCGCCGGCAGCACCGGCGAATCCGCGACGCTGAAGGATGCGGAGGCTGCCGAGCTGCTGCAGATCGCCGTGCAGCGGCTCGGCAGTCGCATGCCGGTGATCGCGGGCACGGGCGCGAGCTCGACTGCGCTCGCGGTCGAGCGCACGCGCACCGCCTGTGAGCTCGGCGCGGACGCCGTGCTGGTCGTCACTCCTTATTACAGCCGGCCGCCGCAGGAGGGGCTGTACCGCCACTTCAGCGCGGTGGCGGACGCTTCGAGCGTTCCGGTCCTGCTCTACAACGTGCCGTCGCGCACCGCCTGCGACCTGCTGCCGGAAACCGTCGAGCGGCTCTCGGGTCATCCGCAGGTCATCGGCATCAAGGAGGCGACCGGCGATGTCGCGCGGGGCCGCGAAATCCTCGAGCGCTGCGGCGACGATTTCCTGCTGCTGTCAGGCGACGACCCGACCTGCCGCGAGCTGATCGGCGCCGGCGCCCAGGGCGTCATCACGGTGACCGGCAACATCGCGCCGCGGCTGATGCGCGAAATGGTGGAGGCGGAGCTGCAGGGCGACCAGGACGCGGCCCGGGAACTCGACGAGCGACTCGCGGGTCTTCACACTGCGCTGTTCGTCGAGTCGAACCCGATTCCCTCGAAGTGGGCGCTGGGACGGCTCGGGCTGATCGGGCCGGGCATCCGCCTGCCGCTCGTCGGCCTCTCGGAGCGGCACCAGGCTACCGTGCTCGCGGCGATGCGCCGCGCCGGAGTGATCGAATGAGGATGCGCGTGATCAGGTGGGCGTGGCTTGCCGCAGCGATGCCGCTGAGTAGCTGCGGCCTGCTGCCGGATGCCTATTCGGGCTGCGACGAACCGCAGCCCTACCATGAGGCCGTGGACCGCGCGCCGTTGCGCGTGCCGGCGGGCTCGGACCTGCCTGATACGCGCAATGCGCTGCGGATTCCGGAGGTGACCACGCCCGAACTTCCGCGCAGTTCGGGCAGCTGCCTGGAACATCCGCCCGCCATCCGGACCGCGGCCGCCGGGGACGGGAGCGCGGTTTCCCCCTCGTCGGAAGCGGCGGTCGCCGCCGCGGCAGCAGCCGACCGCTCGCTCGATCGCGCGATGGAGGACAGCGAGCCCTGGCAGGCGCGGCTGGGCGCGAACTACCAGCCCACGACCGACGTCGACTTCGACGGCGGGACGACGGCCGAATTCAACAGCAGCACGGGCTTCCTGATCGGCCTCAGCTATGCGTTGTCGAGGCATTTCGAGATCGGCGCGAACCTCAGCTATGACGATCGCGACGTCGAGGCCCGCATCATCGGGGACGAACCGGACGAAGTCTTCCCGGCGCGGGGCAGCATCGAAACTACGGGCGTGATGTTCGAACTCAGCTACTACTTCCTGACCGGCCGGATCCGGCCATTCATTTCGGTCGGCGCCGGCTGGAGTTTCGTGGACACGGATATCCCGACTGCGCCGCCGCAGGTCGGCTGCTGGTGGAACCCGTGGTACGGGTACATCTGCGAGGGCTTCCAGGAAACCAAGAGTGTCGACGGGTTCGCCTACCAGGCGGGTGCGGGCGTCAACGTCCGCTTGAATTCCGCGTTCTCGCTGAGCGGCAGCTACCGGATGAACTGGGTCGATTACCCGAAGGCCGACGGCACGCCGACCTTCGACGCCATCCAGCTCATCCTGCACTGGGCGTTCTGATAGGCTCTGCGCCCTTCGGACGGAGAGGTGGCCGAGTGGTCGAAGGCGCTGGACTGGAATTCCAGTAATACCCACAAGGTATTCGTGGGTTCGAATCCCACCCTCTCCGCCATCCAAAGCTGGCTGTCCCGCGCCAGTTCGGTGCCGGGTCGCACTTATCGCACTTATTGCCCCTTGCAATAAGTGCGATAAGTGCGACCCGGCACCGTCAAGATTCGCGGTCGCCGGGATCCCGCGGGCTGCCTCCGGCGGCCAGTGATTCGTAGGCGCGGGCGAAGGCCGCCAGGAACACGGCCGGTAGCCCGGCATCCCCTGCTGCGCGGTCGCACGATACAGCTCTAGGTACCGGTTCCAGAGCCGCGCCTGCAGCTCGGAGCCGGCGACGCCCTGCGCACGCCGCCCGAGCTGCTCCTCGAGCGCCTCCGGGTTCAGCTTCTCGAATACGGCCGCGACCGCCTCGCGCAGCGCCGCGCTGATCGCGAGTTCGTGCTGCCGCGCGCGCGCGAATTGCCCGCGTATCTCGTCGATCGAGCGTCCTTCGCCCGTGCCGCGACCGGCAAGCAGCTGTTCGAGAACCTGCTCGACCGCGCCGATACGCGCGAACGCGCCGGTCGCGTCGCGCCGGCGCGCGCCGGAGGAAATGTTGAACTCGGACGCGAAGTCCGCGCGGGTGCGCGCCAATTCCATGAAGCCGACCAGCGCCTCGCGCAGCAGCTGGCCGGCCTGCGCGAGCGCCGTGCCGCGCAGCTCCGCGGGCAGGGCAAGCGGGTCGATGCCGGCGCCCTTGCAGAATGAGACGAGGCCGGGCCACTGCTCCTGATCCGGCTTCCGCGTCGTCGCGGGCGCCGTCTGGACGGCGGGGGGAACGCTGCGCGGCGGCGCCGGTTCGGGGCGCGGACGCGGCGCCGCCTGGGCCTCGCGCTGCTGGCGGCCCGTCGAAGTGAGGTTCTTCACTTCGAACGAAGCGTCGAGGTCCGAATCCGTGACGGGCGCCCGCTCCTAGGGCGGGAAGTCGTTGCTGCCCGTGATTTCGACCTCGATCTCGATCTCGTACTCGCCGATGCGGAACCGGTCGCCGTTCGAGAGCTGGTGCAGCCGATCCGGGCCGAGCGCCTGGTCGGAATCGTTCACGTAGGTGCCGTTGGTGCTCGTGTCGCGCAGCAGCCAGGCGCCGCCCCGGTGCTCGATCTCGGCATGCCGGTCCGACACGTAGCGATCCGGATCGCGCAGCACCCGGTCATTGCCGGTATTCCGGCCGATGCGCCCGCCGTTGACGCCAAAGGTCCAGCGCGGGTGCTCGCCCGCGGCAGACGCGTTGTCGCTGACGATTTTCAGCCTGAGCGCCATCACCCGTATAATAGCGCGCCCACGCCAGGGGAGCCCCACCCGGATCATGGCCGCGAGTCACATATTCAGGGTCGTCTTCGTCAACCAGGGCAAGGTCTACGAGATCTACGCCCGCAAGGTCAGCCATGGGGGCCTGTTCGGCTTCGTCGAGGTCGAGGAGCTGGTGTTCGGCGAACGCAGCAGCGTCGTGCTCGACCCGGCCGAGGAGCGCATGAAGGCGGAGTTCGCGGGCGTCAAGCGCAGCTACCTGCCGCTGCACGCGGTGATCCGCATCGACGAAGTGCGCAAGCAGGGCGTCAGCAAGATCAGCGCGCTCGAGGGCGGCAATGTCGCCCAGTTCCCCGTCACCCTGTACCCGGCCGGCGGCGACCCGGGCGGGAAGCGCTGACGGCTTGATGCTGCTGTACCGGGGCGCTCCAGCACTCTCCAGCTTCCGGATCGAGGGCCTGCTCGCGGCGCTGCGTCGCATCGAGCCCGCGGTGCACGGGCTTGGGGTCGAGTACCTGCACTTCGTTGACACGGCGCGCGCGCTCACGCCGGCCGAGCGGCGGGTCCTGGAGCGCCTGCTCGACTTCGACGCAGACGTCCCGGCCCAGCTTCCGGGCATGACGCTCCTCACGGTACCCCGCCCCGGAACGGTCTCGCCCTGGTCCTCGAAGGCGACCGATATCGCCCACGTCTGCGGCCTCGCGGCGGTGCGCCGCATCGAGCGAGGCCGGTCCTGGCGCATCGAAACAGGCGAGCCGCTGCCGCGCCCCCGGCTCGCGGCGCTCGCGGCACCGCTGTTCGACCCGATGACCGAGGCCGTGCTGTACGGCGCGGACGGGGCTCGGCGCCTGTTCGAGGCGCACCCGGTACGGCCGCTCGGCCGCATCGCGCTCGGCAGCGACCCGGAGGGCGCGCTGGCACGCGCGAACGCCGGAATGGGGCTCGCGCTCTCGGACGGGGAGGTCGCCTACCTCGCGGACGTCTTCCGGCGCCTCGGCCGCGACCCGACCGACGTCGAGGTCATGATGTTCGCGCAGGCGAACAGCGAGCACTGCCGGCACAAGATCTTCAATGCCGACTGGCGCATCGACAGCGAGCCCATGGCGCGCTCGCCGTTCGCGATGATCCGCAACACGAAGGCGGTGAGCCCCGCGGGCGTCCTGTCCGCGTACAGCGACAACGCCGCCGTCATCGAGGGGCCGCTGGCCGCGCGCTTCTTCGCGCAGCCGGGCGGCGGCTACGGGTGGTGCCAGGAGCCGGTCGACATCCTGCTCAAGGTCGAAACGCACAATCACCCGACCGCGATCTCGCCGTTCCCGGGCGCCGCGACCGGTTCGGGCGGAGAAATCCGCGATGAAGGCGCGACCGGGCGCGGCGCGAAGCCGAAGGCGGGCCTGACCGGATTCACGGTTTCCAACCTGCGCATCCCGGGCTTCGTGCAGCCCTGGGAAGCCGATCACGGCCGCCCGGCTCGCATCGCATCCGCGCTCGACATCATGCTGGAGGGCCCGATCGGCGCGGCGGCATTCAACAACGAATTCGGGCGCCCCGGCATCCTCGGCTACTTCCGGACCTACGAGCAGCGCGTGGCGGGCGACGCGGAGTCGGTCGTGCGCGGTTACCACAAGCCGATCGTGATCGCCGGCGGCATCGGCAACGTCCGGCGTGTGCACGTCGAGAAGCGGCCGGTGCCTGCCGGCGCTCCGCTCGTGCTGCTGGGCGGCCCCGCGATGCTGATCGGCCTCGGCGGCGGCGCGGCCTCCTCGCAGGGCAGTGGTACCGGCAGCGAGACCCTCGACTTCGCCTCGGTGCAGCGCGGCAATCCGGAGATGCAGCGCCGCGCGCAGCAGGTGATCGACGCCTGCTGGGCGATAGGCGAGGCCAACCCGATCCTGATCATCCACGACGTTGGCGCCGGCGGGCTCTCGAATGCCGTGCCGGAAGTCGTTGCGCCGGGCGGCGGTCGCATCGAGCTTGCGCGCGTGCCGAGCGACGAGCCCGGGATGTCGCCGCTCGAGATCTGGTGCAACGAGGCCCAGGAGCGTTACGTGCTCGCGCTCGAGGCGGACGCACTCGAGGGCTTCATGGCGCTGTGCCGCCGCGAGCGCTGCCCGGTGGCGGTCATCGGGGCGGCCGCGGACGATGGGCGGCTGGTGGTCGCCTATGAGCGCACGGGCGAGTGCGTCGTGGACATGCCGATCGCGGACCTGCTCGGCCGGCTGCCGCGCATGCAGCGGAGCGCACGGCGCCGCCGCCGGCGCGGCGACGGCTTCGACGCGGAATCTGTCGATGCGCGCGAGTCGCTGGAGCGCCTGCTGCGCCTGCCCGCGATTGCCGACAAGGGCTTCCTGGTCACGATCGGAGACCGCAGCGTCGGCGGAATGATCAGCCGCGACCCGCTGGTGGGACCCTGGCAGGTGCCGGCCAGCGACGTCGCCGTCACGACCACCGGGCTCTCCGGCCGGACCGGCGAGGCCATGGCGCTCGGCGAACGGCCTGCGATCGCACTCCTCGACGCGCCGGCATCCGGACGCATGGCCGTCGGCGAGGCGATCACCAACATCGCCGCCGCGGATGTCGGCAGGCTCGGCGACATCAAGCTCTCCGCCAACTGGATGGCGTCCTGCGGCGATCCGGCCGAGGACGCCGACCTCTACGACACGGTGCGCGCGCTCGGCGAAGCACTCTGCCCGGCGCTCGGCATCGCGATCCCGGTCGGCAAGGATTCGCTCTCCATGCGCACGGACTGGCGCGAGGGCGGTCGCGACCTCCTGGTCGTCGCGCCCCTCTCGCTGGTCGTCACGGCCTGCGCGCCGGTTGGCGACGTGCGGCGCACGCTGACGCCGGTGCTCGCGCTGGATGCGGCCCCGACCGTGCTCCTGCTCATCGACCTGGGCGCCGGCCGGGACCGCATCGGCGGCTCCTGCCTCGCGCAGGTTCACGGGCGGATCGGTGACGTGCCGCCCGACCTCGACGATCCCGGCCGCCTCGCCGCGTTCTTCGCGGCACTGCGGGAACTCCGCGAAGCGGGGCTGGTGCTCGCCTACCATGACCGGTCGGACGGCGGGGTCGCGGTCACGCTGCTGGAAATGGCCTTTGCGAGCCGCGCCGCGCTCGAGGTCGATCTCGGGCCGGTGGCGCGCCCCGTCGCGGCGTTGTTTGCGGAGGAGCTCGGCGCAGTGTTGCAGCTGCGCGAGGCGGACCTCGCTCGTGCCGAGGCGATTCTCGCGCGCCATGGCCTCGCGGCGCTGTCGCGGCGTATCGGGCGCGCGGGGGCGGGACGGCGCATCGTGATCTCCGCCGCCGGGCAGCCGCTCATCGACGCGGACCGCGTCGCGCTGCGCGCCGCGTGGTCGGAGACGACCTGGCGCATGCAACGGCTGCGCGACGATCCGGCCTGCGCCGACGAGGAACGCGACGCGCGCCTGGACGAGGACGACCCGGGACTCGCCTGGCGCCTCGGTTTCGACCCGGACGATGACATCGCGGCGCCGTTCATTGCGCGGGGCGCTCGCCCGCGCGTCGCGGTGCTGCGCGAGCAGGGCGTCAACAGCCAGGTCGAGATGGCGGCCGCCTTCGACCGGGCAGGCTTCGACGCGGTGGACGTCCACATGACCGACCTCATCGACCGGGACGCGACGCTCGCGGGTTTCCACGGCCTGGTCGCCTGCGGCGGGTTCAGCTACGGCGACGTGCTGGGCGCGGGCGAGGGCTGGGCGAAGTCGATCCTCTTCAACGCGCGCGCGCGCGCCCTGTTCGAGGCCTGGTTCGCTGGGGACGGCCGATTCACGCTCGGCGTGTGCAACGGCTGCCAGATGCTCGCGGCGCTCGCCGAACTGATTCCGGGCACGGCGCACTGGCCGCGCTTCCGGCGCAACCGTTCGGAGCAGTTCGAAGGCCGGTTGTCGCTGGTAGAGGTGGCCGCGACGAAATCTCCGCTGCTTGCAGGCATGGCGGGTTCGGTGCTGCCGATCGCCGTCGCGCACGGAGAGGGGCGCGCGGAGTTCGCGAGCCCCGCGGTCGAAGCCGCGGCCGGCGCGCTGGTCGCGCTGCGCTACGTGGACAACCGCGGGCGCGTCGCGATGCGTTACCCGGCGAATCCCAACGGCTCGCCGCAGGGTGCGGCTGGATTCACCTCTGACGACGGGCGCGTCACGATCCTGATGCCGCATCCGGAGCGCGTCTACCGCACGGTGCAGAACTCCTGGTACCCAGCCACGGCCGGCGAAGACAGCGGCTGGATGCGCATGTTCCGCAACGCGCGGGTCTGGGTCGGCTAGGCTCGCTCGAGGTAATGTCTCCGCGCGCTGCGACGCTTCGGCGCGCGTGCGAGCCGTTGCGGGACCCCGGAGCGAGCGAGTGTCCGTTCTTCCGAGCGAGCGGAGGTGGTCCCGCCGGCGAAGTACGCGCGCCGGAATCGGAGCTTGTCAGGGCCGCGTGCCGGGCAGCGGCGTAACGTTCGCGGAGTCCTCGGCGAAGTAACGGCGCACCATCATTGCCTGCTGCAGGCGGCCGCGGCGCACATAGGCCTGGTAAAGCAGGTCCTTCAGCACCTCGAGCAGCACGCCCGCGTGGAAGGCGTCGACCGCCGGCAGGCTGCCGCGGCCCGGCTCGTCGAAATCGAACAGCACCTTGCGCACCAGCTCGTAGGCGTCATCGTCGAGCTCGGCGAGGCGGCGGATATTCGCGAGCTCGTCGAACAGCTCGAGCCGCGCCTGCGGACCTATTGAGCCTTGCATAAATACATGACAATCTCAGAGCGCCAGCTCGGCTTGCTGCCAGAACGCCCGCACCAGGGTGGGGCGGCGTTGCATGGAGCGCAAGCGTCCTCGGGTGTGGGTTTTCAGGTCAGCCATGTTGATGGCACACCGATTCGGCAACTCGTGATGTTTCAGATGGCCCCAGATG
>Ga0194110_10000259_pt1 | contig 65662 bp, 61 predicted proteins | sample TA2Kig1200mmetaG_FD_146192 | JGI IMG/M metagenome (GOLD analysis project Ga0194110, IMG submission 146192) | Freshwater microbial communities from Lake Tanganyika, Tanzania - TA2015032 Kigoma Deep Cast 1200m | ecosystem: Environmental > Aquatic > Freshwater > Lake | place: Tanzania: Lake...
TAGTCTTACGGGGATAAGCCGCTTTTCCGGCATCAGTAAATTCCCGATAAGGGGTGAACGTATGACGCGAAGGCACGACAGGTCGGCATCTCAGGTTGGCTTCGCCTATGGCAGGCTCACTTTTGGCACGAAATGCCTCTCTTTTGCGGTCTCATGAATTATTCAGGATAGGAGAGTTCGTGGGTTTCACGCTGATTATTTTTGCAGTATCGGCTCTGTTTTCAAAATTCGGAACGTTCGGCTCGATTCTCGGTACGGCAGTAGCTGCTCCTTTTTCCGCAGGTTTTGCTATTGCAGCATTCAATCTGCTCACGGGCAAATCGCTGCAGTTCGGCGATTTTTTCAAAGGCTTCAACTATTTTCTTCCGCTGTTCCTTGCAGGTCTGGCAACAGGCATTCTTGTCAGCATCGGTTTGTTCCTGCTTATCCTGCCCGGCATTTATCTTGCGGTCTGTTATATGTTTGTGATGCATCTCATTATCGATCACCGGATGGAGTTCTGGGATGCCATGGAAACCAGCCGCAAGATCGTAACGAAAAACTGGTTTACGGTTTTCGGTCTCGCTTTTGCTCTTTTTGCAGTGAACCTGCTCGGCATGCTGGCTATTGTGGTAGGTCTGCTGGTAACTATACCGGTTACTTCCTGTGCGGCCGCCGTTGCTTACAGGGAGATTATCGGATTGCATGCTTCGGAGTGGTAGCTGAATGGTTTTGTGAAGGTTGCGCCAGTAAGGAGCGTTATAGCGCAGTGAGACGGAAATGATAAGGATGTTAACAGGAGGGGGGCAATCATGAAGTCGTTCAGAGTGTTGTTTTTTGCTGTGTGCTGTTATGTGCTCCCGGCAGGGAGTGCATATGCAGCCCAGCCTGAAGAGAGCCAGGTCGTCGTATCGGCGACGGGAAGGGTTTCGGTCAGACCAGATATGGCGGAGTTCGGCGTTCTGGTGAAGACGGTTGCTAAAAATGCCGATCAGGCGGCGGTTCGTACTGCCGAAAAATACCGTACTGTGCAGCAGGCGTTTCGTGCCGCGGGTATTCCGGCGGAGGATGCTCCAACTGCGAGTTATACCGTCACTCCTCAGTGGGAATGGGTGCAATCGGAAAGCAGAAGCGTTCTGAAAGGGTACGTTGCCCGGCATCTTGTCATGGTAAAAGTGCGTAATCTCGCGCTTGCCGGCAAGGCGGTCGATGCTGCGGTGCAGGCTGGCGCCGATGAGGTGCATCAGATCACCTTCTCGTCGAGCCGGTATGACGAGCTGCGGCGACAGGCGCTTGCTGCAGCTGTGTCGAATGCCCGGAGTGATGCCGAAACAATGGCGAAAGCCGCCGGCGGGCGTCTTGGAGGAGTTATCGAGCTGACGGTCGGTCAGCCGCACTACAGGCCTGTACCTTCAATGGATATGATGTCATTGAAAGCAGCGGCTCCCGAGGCGGCTCCTCCTACGGAGATAGCTCCAGCAGAGCAGGATATAGAGGTTACAGTCAGCTCGCGGTGGCGATTTCTTCGGGAGGCTGCAAAATAACCGTTGGCTGTCATGCCCTTTTTTCTCTTTTAAAAGGAGCAGATGGTGAAAAAGCGGATTCTCGATCGCTATGAAACGATGCAGGATGGCAACGTCATAATCGATGTTGCAGCCCGTCGTATTGAGGAGCTCTACGACAACTTCGACAAACGTGCTCCCTATCATCGCAAGGACTTCGACGACGATCTTGTGGAGTATCTTACGGGGTGCGTGCGTGAAATCGGGCAACCTGCGTTTGTTGTACGTTTCACGATCGAACAGGGTCTTTCGAAGGAGCTTATGGAGATGGTGCGTTCCGGCATGCACTCTTTTTTCATGTACAGGATGGAAGTCGAGTATGCCGCATTGAAAAAAATGATCCGCACTTCATCACTGCTGCTCCTCTCAGGTGTTTTGATTCTTGCCCTATCCCTTTGGGTGAGCCGTTTTTTTTTATTGAACGGAGATGGTTCTTTTTCTGACAGATTTTTTGTTGAAGGTCTTACCATTATTGCCTGGGTCTCCATCTGGGAGGGTTTGGCCACTTTCCTTCTGAACTTTACTCCGCACCTTTACCGGATCCGAATTTTTCGCTGGCTTGCTGCAGCGCACGTGAGTTTCGGTCCACCCGGATATTCCGGTTGAAATGCAGATGATCTTTTCCCCTGTGTTTGTCCTTTAAAAAAAAAGGTCTATCTTAACCAGTTGTTTTATATGTTACCGATTTAAATTAATCGGGCCGGATTCCAGTTTTTTTCCGTATTCCACCCTCTGATGCCTTGCTGGCGATTGACATCGATCGCGTTGTTTTCGGGCTTCTTTTCCGGTTCCGTATCATGTGTTGTTTACATCTCAAGTGCCTATCGTTACTGTAACGGGGGCTAAAACCAGACGAGGTTGCTGATGATTCGTTCGATTGTGATGCTTTTGTTTATTGTTACGCTGCTCCCGGTTCCCGGCCATGCATATCCTTTCCAGCAGCCTTCTCTTCGTAATCAGATTTCCACTCTTTCGCAGTCTCCGGAGATCAGGCATAAAATCGACCCCAAGGTGCTGAATATGGCGCTTGTCGGCTATCATTCGCTCAAAGAGAAGGGCAAGGTCAGTCGCGAGGGTATATTGACTGTGATCGATTTCAACAAGCCATCTATCGACGAACGCATGTTCATTATTGATCTTAAACGCGGCAGATTGCTCTATTCCGGTCTCGTGGCTCATGGCAGCGGCAGCGGCGAGAATTATGCATACAGTTTTTCGAATACCCCGGGTTCTCATAAAAGCAGTCTCGGATTCTTCACCACTGGCGTGACTTATGACGGAAAACACGGTTATTCGCTCAGGCTTCGGGGTATGGAACCCGGCATTAACGATAAAGCCGAATCGAGAAGCATTGTCATACACGGAGCCAACTATGTTTCATACGATTTTATAAGGCAGCACGGCCGTCTTGGCAGAAGTCAGGGTTGTCCTGCACTTTCGTTCGACAGTTCACAGCATGTCATAGACCTTATCAAGGACGGAAGCTGCCTGTTCATCTATCACAGAAATACCGATTATTCATCCTCTTCCAGACTCGCCAATCCTGATTTTGCCGCGGCAGCTCGGGGGTTCGGACGATCGGCATCATAGCAATCCCATGCGTTTTTTAACCGGCGCCGCTTCAAAGGCAATTATTTGTCTGCTGTTTCTCGTACTTGTTCCATTTTCTGCCATCCGGGCTGAGAGCGTAGCGGTCAACCAGGGGAAGGTCGGTACCACGGCCGTAAAGTCCTCCGTTGCAGCTTCCGCAATTTCCGAATTGCTACGTTGCCATTTCGAGGATCCTGCCCTAAGCGCGGGGTCCGGCACAGCCGCTTCAAAGTCCTTCAAGAGCCAACTTGGGCGTTTTTACGCCGTTCGGCAATACATACCGGTATGGACCGACCAGCGCATGATAGTCGAACTGCTGCAGGCTGTTGAGGATGCCCGCGATGATGGCCTCAATCCTGATGATTATCATATCGGAAGATTGCGCCGACTTTACGGGAACCCTTCCCGGACGCCCGCAGAGCAGGTTGGGGACGATCTGCTTCTGACCGATGCCTTTCTTACCCTGGCCTATCATCTTCGATTCGGAAAGGTCGATCCGGAAAGCATGGATCCTGACTGGAATCTCGATGTATCGGTACGTCGCAAAGCTATTGAATACAGGTTGCAGCAGGCGATAACTGCAGGACGCATCAGAGAGGCGCTCGACGAACTTCGCCCCCGGCATCCGGAATATACGCAGTTGAAAAAAGGCCTTGCCCTGTATCGCTCAATCGCGAAGGCAGGAGGCTGGCAGCGCATTCCCGAGGGAGCGTCGTTCAGGGAGGGAACAACTGACAGCCGCGTTCCTCTCCTGCGCAAGCGACTTCGGGCATCCGGCGACCTCTCGTCCGCTCTCGTCGATACATCGAACGTGTACAGCGCGGCGATGGTCGGTGCCGTCAAGCGTTTTCAGAAGCGCAACGGGCTTGAGGTTGACGGAATCGCCGGTCCTGCGACGGTACATGAACTGAATATTCCTGCCGCAGATCGTGTCGATCAGATCCGGCTCAATCTTGAGCGATACCGCTGGTTTATAGGCGATATCGCGTCGACCCATGTGCTGGTAAACATTCCGGCATTCACGCTGCAGTACGTCGAAAACGGACGTATTCGCTGGGCTACAAGGGTGATTGTCGGACAGCCCTACAGGAAGACCCCCGTATTCAAGGCCGATATGCAGTACATCGTCTTTAATCCGCAGTGGGTCATTCCTCCAACCATTCTTGCCAAGGATGCTCTTCCTGCCATTCGCAGGAACCGCTCATATCTCGACAAAAAACGGCTGCAGGTAATCGATTCGAACGGAAGGGCAGTCAATCCCGCATCCATCAACTGGTCGCAGTATACCGGCTCGAATTTTCCCTACCGTCTTCAGCAGTCGGCAGGAGATCATGGTGCGCTTGGCAGAATCAAGTTCATGATGCCTAACAAACATATCATTTACCTGCACGATACGCCGACGAAGGATCTTTTCGAAAAAAGCAGCCGTACGTTCAGTTCCGGGTGTATCAGGGTCGAAAACCCGCTCGAACTCGCCGAGTTTGTGCTGCAGGACAGCGCGAAGTGGAGTCGATCGGCTATCGAGTCGGCCATTGCTTCAGGAAAAACCAGCACGGTCTGGCTGCCGCGCAGGATTCCGGTATTTCTTCTCTATCTTACAGCGGTCGCCGAGGGGGATTCCGTGCTGTTCCGCCAGGATGTCTACAGTCGCGACAGCAGACTTCTCAATGCACTCGATAAGCCGGTACCTGAATATAAAATAGAAAGTTGCAGACTCTGAGCCATGGCATTTGCTGTTGACATAGCGCTCACGCGCGATATGACTGTTCCGGAAAGTCCGGATAGGGTGTTTTCGCTTCTGGCCGATGTCCCCCGATCAGCATCGCACTTTCCGAACGTTGACCGTCTGGTGGATCTTGGCGGGAATGCGTTTCGCTGGGAAATGCAGAAAATCGGCATCGCGGGATATACCCTTCAGCAGACGGTCTATGCCTGCCGGTACCGTGCTGACGAGGCTGCAGGCGTGGTCTCCTGGATTCCGGTAGACGGAGTCGGCAATGCCGCTGTCGATGGAGAGTGGATTGTTCAGTCCGATGGTGCGGGAACGGCGGTTACCCTGAAGACCAGAGGAGTTCTTTCCGTTGACTTTCCCTCTTTTCTGCAGTTTATGCTTTCTCCGCTTATTGTAATGGAATTTACCGGAATGGTCGACCGCTATATTGAAAACCTCAGGACAACTTTCTCTGCCGGATAGTATTCTGCCGCGCAGGATCATTTCCGGAGGCCAGACCGGAGTTGATCGGGCGGCTCTCGATGCGGCTCTTGCGGCAGGTCTGCCTCATGGCGGCTGGTGCCCGAAAAACAGGCGGGCTGAGGATGGCCCGCTCCCGATGCGTTACCGTCTCAGGGAAACAGCCGCTGCGGCATACCATGTAAGAACTTCAAAAAATGTGTGCGATTCGGACGGAACGCTCTTGATTCTGCGCAATCGCCTGCAGGGAGGAACGCTCTATACCGTCCGGTGTGCAGAAAAAGCCGGCAAGCCCTTTTTGATGGTCCGCCTGCCTGAAGCTTTGCCGGTCGATGCGGCTGTTGGCTGGATGCGCGACCATGCCATTACCGTTCTGAATGTTGCCGGTCCGAGGGAGAGTTCGGAACCCGGCATTTACGAAGAATCCTTTCGCTGGATCAGCGATCTCTTCAGCAGGTTCTGATCCCTCAGCTCTTTTCTACGCCCGAAATTTACAGAAACGTAACTCGCCGCTTCTTTTTTTAACCCCTTTTAAATCCTAACATTCTGCCGGTCGTGCAATGGTATTTCCGGTGGTTGCTCAACAAAGAAAAGGGGTTTTCCATGAAGAAAAAAATGCAAAAGGTTTTCGCCTTCTGTTTTCTGGCGCTTATCGGCGGTACTGTTAACGCAACGGCTCAGGCCGCGGAGCCGAAAACCGGTGTTGTATCGCGTCATGTGCTTACCGGCAGGGTGCTCGATCAGTTGGACGGTATGCCGCTTCCTGGGGTCAGCGTATCGATAAAAGGAACAATGCAGGGCGCGGTCACCGATCAGGCGGGTTATTTCAGGATCGACAATATTGCAGGCGGTTCGGCCGTCATAGCGGTCTCCTGCCTTGGCTATGTTTCTGCGGAGTATCCGGTTTCTTTTCTTTCGGGCAAACCTTCGACGCTTGCTGTAGGCCTGAAACCCGGAGTGCTGATTGGCCGGGAGGTTGTTGTCATCGGCGAGCAGCTCAAGGGTCAGGCAAAGGCGCTTAACCAGCAGAAAAACAATGATAATATTTCAAATATTATTGCTGCCGACCAGATCGGAAAGTTTCCCGATTCCAATACAGGCGATGCCCTGAAAAGAATTCCGGGCATAAGCGTTTTCGGCGACCAGGGCGAAGCCCGGTTCGCTCATATCCGCGGTACCGAACCCCGATTCAATTCGGTGATGATCAACGGCGAAAGAATTCCTTCGGCTGAAGCCGAAGGCCGAAGCGTACAGCTCGATCTGGTGCCTGCCGATATGATTCAGACAATCGAAGTCAATAAAACATTAACGCCGGACATGGATGCCGATGCAATCGGCGGTTCGATCAATCTTGTCACCAAGGTTCCCGCAGCAAAACGCATTTCAGTTCTTGCCGCAGGCGGCGCCAACCTGATCGAGGAAACCGGCGGAGGCCGCTACCAGTTTGCCGGCACCTACGGCGACCGTTTTCTCGACGGAAAGCTCGGCGTCGTGGTGAGCGCCTCGTATTACGACAACTCCTTCGGTTCGGACGATATCGAAGCGGTCTGGGACAGGGACGACGACGACAGGCCGGTTCTCGACGAATTCGAAATCCGTACCTACGAGATTCAGCGTATACGCAGGAGCCTCTCTGCCGGACTCGACTACCGCTTCAACGAAAACCATCTCCTGAAATTTACCGGCATCTGGAACTGGCGCGAAGACTGGGAGAACCGGTATCGTGCAACCTACAAGGATCTTCTTGAAGACGAAGCGGAAATCGTTTATCAGGACAAGGCGGGAGTCGACAAGAACGCCCGACTCGAAGATCAGAAGATGATGTCGTTCGCTCTGGGCGGCGAACACGAATTCGGTCGCTTCTCACTCGATTGGTAGGCATCATATGCAAAGGCCTCCGAAGAGCGCCCGAACGAGCGATATATCGATGTCGCCGCGAAAAGCGGGGATTTCTCCGTCGATGCGTCGAACCCCCGAAAACCGTTCGTTTCCGTTTCCGATGCTGTTACCGGGGGCATTTCGGCAAATGGAGAGTGGAAGCTCGACGAACTGACGGAAGAGTACCAGTACACCGAGGATATCGATACGAATTTCGCCCTGAATCTCAAGTACAAGGTATCCGATGCCCTGCAGCTGAAATTCGGCGGGCGTATACGGGACAAATCGAAGAAACGCGATAACGAGTTTTTCGAGTATGAACCTGTTGATGATGCCGCATTCATGGATTCCGTCTATGACAATCTTTCCGATCTTGACAAAGATCATTTCCTGCCCGGAGAGATATACCAGCCAGGCAATTTTGTCAGCAGCGAGTTCGTTGGCTCCCTTGATCTCGATTCGGATGAATTTGAAAAAGAAGATGCTCCCGAAGAGCTTGCGGAAAACTTCAGGGCAAAAGAGCAGATCAAGGCGGCTTACGCCATGGCAACCTGGGACGCTACTGATAAGTTTCGCATTATCGGCGGCGTCAGGATGGAGCATACCCGCAACGAGTACGACGCGTTTTTTTACGATGACGAAGATGAATCGCTTACACCGGTTTCCGGGGTGCCGAAGGAGTATACCAGCGTTCTGCCCTATATCCATTTTCTTTACCGTATCGACGATCGTACCAATATCCGGCTGGCTTACACGCATTCGCTGGCAAGGCCGGATTATTTCGATCTTGCCCCGTATCGTCAGCTTATAAGAGACGATGAGGAGATTTATATCGGCAATCCGTCGCTCGAACCGACGCTTTCGAAGAATATCGATGTTATGGTCGAACGGTACCTCGGTAATGTAGGCGTGCTTTCGGCGGGTCTGTTTTACAAGGATATATCCGATTTCATAGTTACCCGCAAAACAGAAGATACGGCAACCGGTTACGATCTCTATCAGCCGGTCAACGGCGGGGACGGATCGCTCACAGGCATCGAACTTGCGGCTCAGTTCCAGATGCCTTTTCTGAAAGGGCTCGGTCTTTACCTGAACTACACCTGGACCCATTCGGAGATCGACAATTTCAATATCGATGGACGGGAGAATGACGATCTGCCGCTTCCCGGCAGTCCCGAGCATCTGTTCAACGCTTCGGTCTCCTACGAAACAGGCCCCTTGACCGTGAGGCTTTCTGGTAATTACCACAGCGATTTCATCGATTCCGAAGAGGGCTCGATCGGAGAGGAGAGCTGGGAAGATCGCTACTGCGACAACTCGTTTACCCTTGATTTCAATGGTGCATATCGTCTCAGCAAGGAGTTGCAGCTGTTCTTTGAAATCAGTAATCTCACCAATCAGCCCATGCGTTTCTATCAGGGAGAGAAGCAGTATGTGGCTCAGGAAGAGTGGTATGACAGGAAATTCCTGCTTGGTCTGAAAGCCGATTTCTGAACGGAGGCATTTGTTTGACTTAGGGTGGAACTGCCCCATGGTTCCGCCCTTTTTATAACGTTTTCTATTACTGTTTATGACCGGAAATCAACGGAAAGCATGTCTTCTCGCTTTATTCTGCTGCATTGTTTCAGCTTGTTCCGGATCCGAGCGGGAAAAAAACGCAGGAGTCGTTCGACCTGTTGTCATAACAGAAAAAGTTGCTCATGATTCGGACGATCCGGCTATCTGGATAGATTTCCGCGACCACAGCCAGAGTCTGATACTCGGAACGGACAAGGATGAGGATGGAGCCATCTGTGTATTTGATCTTCGGGGCCGTATGCTGAAGCATAAGTGTATTCATGGCATCAGACGTCCGAACAATATCGATGTCGAGTACGGCCTTCTGCTCGATGGCAAGCCTGTCGATATCGCTGTCTTTACCGAAAGGCTTACAGGCAAGCTGCGTGTGTTCACTGTGCCGGATATGACGGCTGTCGATACGGGAGGGATTCCGGTTTTTACCGGAGAAAAGGATAATGCTCCGATGGGGGTGGCATTGTACAAACGTCAGAAGGATGGCGCGATCTATGCCGTCGTAAGTCGAAAACATGGGCCTGTCAATGGGGGTTATCTCTGGCAGTACCAGCTTGAAGATAATGGAAGAGGGGGAGTCCGGGCCACTCTGGTGAGGAAATTCGGCAAATGGAGCGGTAAAAAGGAGATCGAGGCAGTTGCCGTTGACGATAGTACCGGTTACGTCTATTATTCTGATGAAGGTTACGGCGTAAGGGTATATCATGCTGATCCGCAAAGTAACGATGCCGAGAGGGAGCTTGACCTGTTAGCCGAGAGGGGTTTTGACGCAGACCATGAAGGTATTGCCGTGTTTTCAGGAAACGACGGTAAACGGATTGTTGCGGTTTCCGATCAGGGTGCGGGAAAACTGCACTTTTTCAGCGGAGCCGGAAGTGTCGGGGATACCAGGGTGTTGCACCGTTTCATGCATGACGTGACGATAAGCGCAGGAAATACAGACGGAATCGATGCTACATCGATCATACGGACTGCAGATTTTCCCGATGGGCTGCTTGTTGCCATGTCGGATGACCGTACGTTTCACTATTACTCGATCAGGGACCTGGGGTTATAAACAGTTATCCTTCAGTCGTCAACCTCCTCCCAGCCGGTTACCATGGCCTTGATGTTTGACGTCAGGGTATGGCCAGTGGTTGTCATGTAGACGTGCATGATCACGAAACCTATCAGCATATAGGCAAGGAGGGTATGGATCAGGGCTATCGGTTCGAGCCAGCCCGGATTCATGCCGAGCGCTACCAGTTCATTAAAGTAGTAATATGCGAACCCGAAAATGATCTGAAGCGGCAAACCGACAAGCGTGAGCATGAGATAGGTTATTCTCTGCAAAGGGTTGAGGCGCGATATCTCGTTTTTCTTGAAAGGGTGCGGTTCGTTCATAAAGATACCGACCATGTAGTAGCGAACCTGCATCATGATCTTTTCGAGCAGGTTTCCTTCGGTCAGGTACTGTCGGAAATCGCCGGTTGTTATATACCAGAAAAACGCCAGCAGGATGAATCCCATCAGCCCCCAGGCGAAGAAGTTATGGATATTGAAGGCGGTCTCGTAGCCCATGAGTTTGAAGAGTCCATGCACTTCGAGTCCTGTGAAGAGCAGTGCGAAGATGATGATCGCCTGCATCCAGTGCCAGAAGCGCTGAAATCGGGCATAGAGGTAGACTTTTCTCATGCTGCACCTCCGCTGGTGGTTTTTTTGTGGGCAAGATATCTCATGATCGCATGGGCCGAAACTCCGAAAAGCGAGCCCAGTATTACCAGAAAGCCGGTGATTTCAACGAACGGGTTTGTATCCCTGCCTGGAAGGTAGAAGCCACCGAGATTTTTGAGTCGGCCGTCGCGGGCATGGCACTCCACGCAGCCGAGGGCATTCTCTTTAGGCGAAACCATATGGGATATAGGCCAGTACATTTCGGTTTCCACGAATTTGTATTTCCCGCTGTACTCCATTCCGGCATACTCCATTCCTTTCTGTATGGCAATTCCCCAGTTGAAATCCGACCAGTATGCACCGGAACCTTTCGGGCCGAACAGCTTGGGCTTGACGAACCGTTTAAGCACCGGATCATACGGCTGCAGACCGCGATGCACCTTGAAGGGCCATATTCTTGAGAGCGTATCGCCAGAGTGACCGTCCGGATGGTTGATAGCAACCACCCCCTTATCATCGATTTTCGTGAGGAAGGTGATATAATTCATTTCGCCATTGAACCATCGGTACTCCGGCGCTATGTTTTTCGCCCATCTGAACACCCCTTTCTTGGTAACGTAAAGAGGAGTTCCCGATGCATCCTTCAGAGTGATTTCCTTGCCGTTATTGTCGAACTTGCCGGCTTTTGACCAGTCCCACCACATTTTAGTCGGTCTTTCCTTTGCGATGGCCGGTATATGGCAGGTCTGGCAGGCAACCTTGTCGATATGGTCGTCGAGCTTTTTGTTCTGTTTGTGCGGTTTCAGTCCGTGGCAAGAGCTGCATGTGGTCGGATAGTCATCGGGAAGAGGATAGTCGAACCCGTGCACGTCGCGGGCATGCGGTTCGTATCGGCTTCCGGGCACCTGATGTCCTTCGGTTTTGTGGCAGTCGGTGCAGGTCATGTTCAGTTCGTTCTTGCCGACGGCCATGTGCACATCGAGTTTCTTGCCGGGTTTGAGCAGGGAGTTGTCGAGGTCGCCGTGCTTGACGGCATCGGCGCCGCCGCCCTCGAAATGGCAGATGCCGCAATTATGCCTGTCGGGGTGGCCGACACGCTGAGCAACGAAGGAGAGATCGACTTTCGGAAAGGTTTTTTTCTCGAATACTGTAACCTCATAGGCGGGATGACCGGCTCCTGCGGGCAGCTTTTTGTAGGTTCCTGTCATATCATGGCATACGAGGCAGTCTACGTTGAGTTCGCTTCTGAAATCGAAGTTTTTATCCTTCCAGTTATAGCCTATATGGCAGGAAGTGCATCTCGGCTCGTTGCCTTCCACTGAAATGCAGAAGTTGTTGACCACATGTTTTTTTCCCAGCCGCTTGCCGTCTTTCATCGGCACGTCCCAGGTCCAGTGCTTGGTGCGATGCAACTGTTTCGAGGCTTCGGTATGGCAGGTGAGGCAGGCTTTGGTTACTTCCGGACCGCTTGTGAATTCCTGTTGCAGTACCTTGAATTTTGTGTGATCCGCAGTTGAAATCATGAGTGAATCCACCTGGTGGTGGAATGTTTTTGCCGGGAGCGTTTGCGGCAAAGCAAAAACAGCGGCAATAAGCACAGCGATCCCTGAGAGCAGCAGTTTTTTCATGGCACCAGGAGTCAGGTTTCAGAGAAGATAAACCGAACCTACTCCCGTAATGTACAATTAACTTTATAAAATATCGATATTTAACGATTGTTATGCCGCTGTTTTCCGATTATTGCCTGTATGGTTATTCCGGTTTCATCGCATCAATTTTTGCCAGGAGGTCCCGGGTGGACTGGTAAAAAAGGGGCAAGAGGTCGTTGAACGCAAGACGTACAGTGCCATGTTCGTCAATTAAAACATATGCCCGTTTCGACATGCCGAGGAAATCCATTGCATCGTAGAGACGGCTTACCTGTTTACCGTGGTCGCTGAGCAGGGTGAACGGAAGGCTGTTCTTCTCGCCGAACTTCCTGTGCGAATCGACGGTATCGGTGCTGATGGCGAGAATGGCGATGTCGCGTTTCGTGAACTCGGTATAGTTGTCGCGGTAGCTGCAGAGCTGCGTGGTGCAGACCGGCGTGTCGTCGCCGGGGTAGAAGACAAGCAGGACTTTCCTGCCTTTATTGTCGGAAAGCGAGACCATATTTCCTTCCGAATCGGGAAGGGTGAAATCCGGAGCCTTGGTGTTTTCGGCGATCATGGGTTTTCTCCTGTATTGGACGTGAATGATTTCAGTACAAACAGCATCGAGGGCTTCGGGGTTTCAGCGGCCGGTAAAAAGCGTGGAGGAAGGAGTGGGCCGGATGGACAGGCAACGGAGGTTGTCCGTGCCTGTCCTGTGTCCGTGTTTTTTCCGCTATTCCGGCTCGTAGTTCAGCGCGGGGGCAAGCCATTTTTCGGCTTCACGGACGCTCATCCCCTTCCGGCGGGCGTAATCCTCGACCTGGTCTCTGCCGATCTTGCCGAGCATGAAGTAGCGTGCCTGCGGGTGGGCGAAGTAGAAGCCGCTCACCGAGGCCGCGGGGTTCATCGCACAGGTTTCGGTAAGGGTGATGCCGGTGTTTGTTTCAGCGTTGAGCAGCGTGAAGAGTCCGGCTTTTTCCGTATGGTCGGGGCATGCCGGATATCCTGGTGCCGGACGGATGCCGCGGTATTTTTCTGCGATCAGTTCCTCAGAGCCGAGTATTTCGCCGGGGGCATATCCCCAGAGTTCGCGACGCACTTTTTCGTGCAGCATTTCAGCGAAGGCTTCGGCAAGGCGGTCGGCAAGCGCCTGCGCCATGATGCGGTGGTAGTCGTCGTGCTCGTCGGCGAACTTCCGGAGCAGCCGCTCGATACCGAGTCCTGTGGTAACGGCGAAGCCGCCGATGAAGTCCTTTCTTCCGCTCTCTTTCGGGGCTATGAAATCGGCAAGCGCAAGATTGGGCTCTCCGGCCGGTTTGTCCTGCTGCTGGCGCAGGGTGTGGATGGTCATGAGCACCGTCGAGCGGGTTTCGTCGGCGTACACTTCGATATCGTCTCCGATGCTGTTGGCCGGGAAGATGCCCGCAACGCCTCTGAAGGCAAGCAGCTTTTCGCTGCCGATACGGTCGAGCAGTTTCGAAGCGTCGTCGAACAGCTTTCTTGCTTCATCGCCGAATTTCCCGTTTTCGAAAATCTGCGGGTAGCGTCCGTGGAGTTCCCAGGTCAGGAAAAACGGTGTCCAGTCGATATATGGCCTGAGGGCTTCGACCGTCACATCCTCCAGCAGTGTGATGCCGGTTTTCATTGGCGCCTGCAGTGTTTCGTCGTTCCATTCGAGCGAGGGACGGTTGGCTCTCGCCGTTTCAATGGAAATATACTTTTTTTCCGCCGTACGCGCTGCATGGCTCTGTCGAAGGTCGGCCTGATCAGCTTTCAGTTTTGCTATGTACTCATCGGACAGAGCGGGGTTGAGCAGGCTGTTCGCTACGGGTACGCTGCGCGATGCGTCGAGCACCTGCACGACAGGCCCTGAGTATACCGGCGCTATCCTGACCGCCGTATGCATCCTCGAGGTGGTTGCGCCTCCGATAAGAAGCGGAATCTTCATGCCGAGGCGCTCCATTTCGCGGGCGACGTGCACCATCTCGTCAAGCGAAGGGGTGATGAGTCCCGACAGACCGAGCATATCGGCTTTTTCGCGTTCCACGGCTTCGAGTATCTTTTCGCACGGCATCATGACGCCGATATCGATCACCTCGTAGTTGTTGCAGGAGAGCACGACGGAGACGATGTTTTTGCCGATGTCGTGTACGTCGCCCTTGACAGTGGCGAGCAGCACCCTGGCGGCAGGTTTGCTGTTCTTCTGTCGATTTTTTTCTTCTTCGATGTAAGGAATCAGCCAAGCGACCGAGCGTTTCATGACCCGGGCGCTCTTGACCACCTGAGGCAGGAACATCTTGCCTTCGGCAAAGAGATCGCCGATGGTGTTCATGCCGTCCATGAGAGGACCTTCTATCACCTGCAGCGGGCTGGGGTAGAGCTGGCGAGCCTCTTCGGTATCCTCGTCGATGTACTCGACGATACCCTTGATGAGCGCGTGGCGCAGCCGTTCCTCGACCGGCAGGCCTCTCCATTCCGCCGCTTTCGCTTCGGATTTATCGCCGCCTTCGCGGATGGTTTCGGCAAAGCTCACCAGCCGTTCGGTGGCGTCCTCACGCCGGTTCAGCAGTACGTCTTCGACGCGCAGCAGTAGTTCAGGTTCGATTTCCTCGTAGATGCCAAGCTGGCCGGCATTGACGATGCCCATATCGAGTCCGGCTTGTATGGCGTGGTAGAGAAATGCCGCGTGCATGGCTTCGCGTACCGGTTCGTTCCCCCGGAACGAGAAAGAGACGTTGCTGATGCCGCCTGATACTTTTGCGTGCGGCAGGTTTTCCTTGATCCATCGCACGGATTCAATGAAGTCCACCGCATAGTTGTTGTGTTCTTCTATTCCGGTCGCCACGGTCAGTACGTTCGGATCGAAAATGATGTCTTCAGGAGGAAATCCAACTTCACCGGTCAGAATACGGTATGCCCTGCCGCAGATCTCCCTGCGACGTTCAAGGCTGTCGGCCTGGCCCTGTTCGTCGAAAGCCATCACAACCGTTGCTGCTCCGTACTGCAGGATCTTGCGTGCCCGTTCCCTGAAGGGTTCTTCGCCTTCCTTGAGGCTGATGGAGTTCACGATGCTTTTGCCCTGCACGCACTGAAGGCCGTTTTCGATGACCGACCATTTCGAGCTGTCGATCATGACCGGCACGCGAGCGATTTCGGGTTCGGAGGCGATGAGGTTCAGGAACTCCTTCATCACCTTTTCGCTCTCAAGCATGCCTTCGTCAACGTTCACGTCGATCACCTGGGCGCCGTTTTCCACCTGCTGGCGGGCGATGGAGAGCGCTTCGTCGTAATTGCCCTCCTTGATGAGACGGGCGAATTTTCTCGATCCGGTTACATTGGTGCGCTCGCCCACGTTGATGAATCCTGTCGTCTGGTTGACCGTGAGCGGTTCGAGCCCTGAAAGCAGAAGTTCGTGTTTCGGTTCAGGCCTCTGGCGTGGCTTCAGGGTTTTTACAGCCTCTGCGATCGCCCTGATGTGGTCGGGCGTGGTGCCGCAGCAGCCGCCTACGATATTGACGAAGCCCGATTCGGCAAAGCCGGCGATCTGTGCTGCCATATATTCCGGAGAATCGTCGTACTCTCCGAACTCGTTGGGGAGCCCGGCGTTGGGATAGACGCTCACATAGCTTTCCGCAATGCCGGACATCGCTTCGATGAAAGGGCGCATCTGTTTCGAACCGAGGGCGCAGTTCAGGCCGACCGAGAGCAGGTCGGGCATGTGCGCGATGGAAATCCAGAAGGCTTCGGTGGTCTGGCCCGAGAGCGTCCGGCCGCTGGCGTCAACCACGGTTCCGGATACCATGACCGGCACCCGTTTTCCGGTTGCGTTGAAATATTCCTCGACGGCAAAAAGCGCAGCCTTGCAGTTCAGGGTATCGAAAACGGTTTCGATGAGCAGCAGATCGACGCCGCCTTCCATGAGTCCTTCGAGCTGTACGATATAGTTGTCGACCACCTCGCGGAAGGTGACTGCACGGTATCCGGGGTTGTTCACATCCGGAGAGAGGGAGAGAGTTTTATTTGTCGGGCCGATCGAGCCTGCCACGAAGCGCGGTTTATCCGGTGTTTTCGCGGAGTATTCGTCGGCGGCTTTCCGGGCCAGCCGGGCTGCGGCAAGGTTCAGTTCCCTGACCAGGCCGACAGCGTTGTAATCGGCCTGTGAAATCGGATTTGCGTTGAAACTGTTGGTTTCGATGATATCCGAGCCCGCTTCGAGAAAATCGCAGTGGATGGCGTGGATGATATCGGGCTGGGTCAGCACCAGCATGTCGTTGTTGCCGATGAGCGGGTGATCGTGCGAAGCGAACCGTTCGCCCCGGTAATCGGCTTCCTGGAGTTTGTGGCGCTGGATCATGGTGCCCATGGCACCGTCGAGCACGAGAATGCGCTCTTCCAGCAGGTTCAAGAGTTTGTCCTTCATTCGTTACGGCATGGCGGCGTTAAGAAAAAAAGAAGAATATACGATTCTCCCGGGAGAATCGGTTTTAAGGGAGCGCATTCATGCTTCCCTGTTTGCTCTTCCGGCCCTTGCCCGGAGCCACTCCGAAGCGAGACTGAGTGCTGTGGGGCTGATTTCGTGTGCCATCGGGAACTCCCGATAGGTCAGGTCGGCGACGATTTCTTTCAGGAAGCGGTTAGCCTCTTCTCCTTTCGCAATGGGCAGCACATCGTCGAACAGGCCGTGCATCACGAGGAAAGGCAACTGCCGGAGTTGTTCGATGCTGCTTTCGGGAACCGTTTCGCGCCGGGGCAACTGGCCTGAACAGGCGATCACGCCGTGCAGCAGGTCGGGGCGTTCGAATGCCGCAAGATAGCTCATCACCGATCCCTGACTGAATCCCATGAGCCAGACGCGGTTGCCTTTCGGGCGGCATTCATCGAGAATCTCTTCGATAAAACCGATCAGTTGTTCCCGAGCCTCTCTGGCGGCGTCATAATCGACGGTAATACCGTTCGCCGTGAATTCGATGGGGAACCAGCCGAACATGCCGAAGTCAAGCGTGTGAGGCGCTCTTGCGCTGACGTAGCGGAATTTTTCGTTCAGTATCGGGCCGAGCTGAATGAGATCTTTTTCGTTGCTGCCGTAACCGTGCAGCATGATCATGATATCTGTGTTTTCGGGTTCGCGGGGGGCGAGATCGAGACTGACGAGCGACCGCTGTTTTCTCTGGATCATAGGAGCGATGGTTATTTCAAGGGTTGATGGACATGGCTGATGAACCCTCCCCCGAGCACTTCGTCGGCATGGTAGAAGACTACAGCCTGTCCCGGAGTTACGGCATATTTGGGTTCGAGGAAGGTGACGAGAGCCTGGTTTGTTTCCTGTGGTTGAATGATGCATGGGGCTTCCCGGTCGCGATACCGGATTCTTGCGAATGATTCGAACGATGCGGACGGGGGATCGATCCCTATCCAGTTGAGTCCGGCAGCCAGAAGACTGCGGCATTCGAGATCGGATTTCGGGCCGACCGTGATGCGATTGCCGAGAGGATCGAGCCCCGTTACATAGAGCGGTTCCGGAGCGGAGATGCCGAGGCCCCGGCGCTGCCCGATTGTGTAGAACGGATAGCCGCGGTGCCGCCCGAGCACTTTGCCCTGCCGGTTTACGGTCTCGCCTCCCGCAACCTGTTGTTCAAGCCCTGGAATCGAGTTGCAGAGGTAGCTGCAGTAGTCGTCGTGCGGTACGAAGCAGATCTCCTGGCTCTCCTTTTTTTCAGCTGCCCGAACTCCGAACTGCCGGGCAAGTTCGCGCACTTCCGGTTTGGTAAGTCCGCCGAGCGGGAGGAGGGTTTTCGAAAGCTCTTCCTGTGCAAGCATCCAGAGGAAGTAGCTCTGGTCTTTCTGACGGTCGGTTCCCTTGAAAAGCCTGTGACGTCCCTGACTCGATGCTGTGCGGGCGTAGTGGCCGGTAGCGATGAATCCCGCGCCGAGCTTGCTGGCGCCTTCAAGCAGCCCATGCCATTTGACGCGTTTGTTGCAGACCATGCATGGGTTCGGCGTTCTTCCTTCAAGATATTCCGTGCGGAAATAACCGATGACCTCGTCGAAAAACCGGGCGCTCAGATTCAGGCTGAATACCGGAATCTGAAAGTCCGGGTGGTCGCTGATGACGAGCGGCGAGGGTTCGATGCATGGTTCCGCAACAGGAGCGTCGAGCACCCTGATGTTCAGTCCGATGACTTTGTACCCCTGTTTTTTCAGGAGGCAGGCTGCTACGGCGGAATCGACTCCGCCGGATATTCCGGCTACGACGGTCTGTTCTTCTGACATGATCTAACCAAGTTTGTAACCAGGTCCGCCTCCGCCTTCAGGGGGTATCCAGCTGATGATGCCGTAGGGGTCGGCAAGGGCGCAGGTTTTGCAATGCAGGCAGTTCGATGCGCTTATTCTGAGTGCCGGCTCCGGCGTTAGGGTGAATGCATAGACGTTTGCAGGGCAGAACCGGGTGCAGGGATTTCCGTATTCTTCCGTACACTTTCGAATGCATATCTCCGCAATATCAGCAGGGGCAATGCGCAGGTGGCAGGGCTGGTTCTCCTCGTGCATGGTTCCGGAACGGAAGAGGCATTCCTCCTTGCCGAAGGAGAGCTGTCCGTCGGTACGAACAGGAGGTTGCGGGAGTTCCTGTCTTGTTTTTTTTGCGTGTCCGGACCGGGTGGAGTCGTTTTTTTTAAATAGAAAGGGAGATGCGAGAGACAGACCGGGAAATTTCAGCTGCATCCCTGTCTGCAGGAGTCCATGATAGAGACCTTTGTCGAAAGCCTGCCTGAAATGTCTTGCGGCATGCAGCTCGTCGTATGCCCAGGAGTTCCTGAAGCGCTCCTCGTAGCCCTGAAGCGAAGAAGCGGAAAAGTCGTCGCGGAGCAGCGCTTCGAAGATGGTATCGGCGGCCAGCATGCCTGACTTCATGGCAAGGTGTATACCCTTGAGCCGCTGCATGTTCAGCATTCCTGCGGATTCGCCGGTGAAAAGAAACCCTGGCCCGGAAATCCGTCCCATGGCATCGAGCCCGGCTGAAGTGATGGTTTTCGCACCATATTCAAGAAGCGAGCCGCCCTTGAGCACGGTGGCGATTGCCGGATGCTGTTTGAAGAGCTGGAGGTTTCCGTGCGGGTCGGCTTCCGGAGCTTGCGGGTCTATAGCCGTTACATGGCCGACAGAAACCTCCGTAGGGGAAAATGCGTAAAGCCAGCCTCCGCCATAGGTGTCAGGAGCGAGCGGATAGCCGAAGGTGTGCCATGCCTCGCCGGCTTCGATCGCGCCTTCCGGTATTCTCCATACCTCTTTCACTCCTGTTTCATAGTGTTGCGGCGCCGATCCGCTCCGCAGGGAAAATATGTTCTGCAGTTCCGTTGCGAGCGTTCCTGCAACCCCCTCTCCGATTACCGTCACCTTTGCTCTCAGTTCGGCGCCCGGCAGGTAATCCGGCTTCTGTTGTCCGAGACGGTCGATGCCGAGGTCGCCGGTCAGCAGTCCGCATACAGAGCCGTTTTCAACGATCGGTTTCACGGCTGCCGTGTTCGTGAACAGCTCGATTCCCGCTGTTTCAGCCTCTCCCGCCATCCAGTAGCCGAGTCGGCTGAGCGAGACGAGAGGGTGGCCGCTGTTACGGAACGGTTCGGGAATTGCCGGAACAGAAAAAGATCTTTTTGCGGTAAGGAAGAGGATCCTGTCCCTGGAAACGATCGTGTCGAGAGGACAATTTCTGTCGCGGAAATCCGGCATGAGTTCTTCCAGGGCCTTCGTATCGAGCACCGCTCCGGACAGCAGGTGAGCGCCTGCATGTCTGCCCTTTTCGACTACAGCGATTGACGGATCGAGCGGTTCTGCCGGGTGCTGCTCGTTATGAAGGGTAACGAGCTGTTTCAGGCGGATGGCCGAAGCGAGGTTTGCCGGGCCGCCGCCGGCAAATACAATGTCGAAGGCAAGTGATTCGCGTTCTTCTTTCATATGGCAGCTCCGTTTTTTTTCAGCGGGTGTCGTCCCTTTTACAGCAGGATGCCGCGCAGGAGCATTGATGCGACGCTGAAATAGATGACGATTCCGGTCACATCGACAATGGTGGCTACGAACGGAGCCGAAGATGTTGCCGGATCGAGCCCGAGTCGCTGCAGGAGCAGCGGCAGCATCGATCCCGCAAGGGTTCCGAGCAGCACGATGCAGATAAGCGCGAGCCCGACTGTTATGCCTACGGCCAGCCACGAAGGGTCGTAGATGCCGAGGATATGAGACCATGTTATCACCCTGAAAAATCCGATGAGGCCGAGAATACTGCCGAGGGCAAGTCCCGAAACGATCTCTCTGCGCATGACGGCGAGCCAGTCGCGGATGGTGATTTCACCAAGCGCAAGTGAACGGATGATGAGCGTGGCCGTCTGGGAGCCGGAATTGCCGCCGCTGGAAATGATGAGCGGAATATAGGTGGCAAGCACGATTGCCTTGGAGAGTTCGTCCTCGAAGAAGGCCATGGCCGAAGCCGTGAGCATTTCGCCGATGAACAGCACCACAAGCCAGACCGCCCGTTTTCTGATGACTTCGTGCAGCGGCAGATCCATATAGGGTTCATCGAGGGCTTCGATACCGCCGAACTTCTGGATATCTTCGGTTTCTTCCTCTTCAGCCACATCGAGCATGTCGTCGACCGTTACCACGCCGATAAGGTATCCGTTCGAGTCCACAACGGGCAGCGCCACGTTGTCGTAACGCTTGAACGCTTCGAGAGCGTCCGACTGGTCCTGCGTTGCCGTAAGGGTGACGATTTTATCCTCGGATATGATATCGCGCACCTTCTTGTCCGGCTGCGAGAGCAGCAGTTCCCTTGCCAGCAGCTCTCCCTTGAGTTTTCCATGGTCATCGACCACGTAAATGACGTTCAGGGTTTCGCTCTCATGTCCGTAAGTGCGGATATACTCGAGCACCTGGTTCATGTCCCAGTCTTTCTTGACGCTGAGGTAGTCCGGCGACATAAGCCTTCCCACGCTTCCTTCCGCGTAGGCCAGCAGGGTCTTGGCGATCTTGAACTCCTTGAACGAGAGCAGCTTGAGCAGTTCCTGGGCTACCGGACCGGGCAGTTCCTCGAGCAGGGCGGTGCGGTCGTCCGCCGACATGCTGTTGAGGATATGGGTGACATCTTTCTTCGTGAGCGCGGTGAGCAGGTTCTGCTGCGAATCGAAATCGAGGTACTCGAACGTCTCCGTTGCGAGTTCCTTGGGCAGCAGACGGTAGAGGATGGCCTGTTCGTTTTCCGGCAGGTCGGAGATCAGCTCCGCCAGATCGGCAGGCATCCAGTCATTGAAAATCCGCTGAAGCGCGCTGAAATTGCGACGCTCGATCAGTTCCCTGATTTCCGGAAGTATAGGGGTCCCGATCATGCTGTACATGGTTTAGAGTTCAGCCGAAAAAAAGAAACTTTTTCCGAACTTTCCAACAGCAGAGGCTTCGATACCGTAGTGTCTCTATTTATAGTGATTTATAATCGATTTTCAGAACGTTTTCACATTTTTTTCATAATACGCTGAACCTGTTTTTCCATGGCCAGTCTCCAAGCTGACGCCGGACGTATCGGGGGAGTCGATCGGACGGCTCCGTTATTCCATCACCTTCGCTTTCGAGACGTGCGGATTGCCGATGATGAATCTGCGCCAGGGCAGGTTGCGACTTCTCGTAATGCCTGTTCGCGTGCTTTTTCCTATGGCATCCTTCCGAAGTTCCGGAGCGTTCCCGATATGGAATTCTTCGCCGAAAAGCGAACTGCCGTTGCAGCTCAGATCGATTGCCATGGCCTGCGTCAGCTTGCCGGGACCGCTCATGAGGTTGGTTGCAAGCGAAGTTTTGCGTCGTTCCTGCATGAACGATTCTCCTGCAAGCGGTTCCATGGCACGAATCAGCACGGCGCCAGCGGTGTGCTCGGGTTCGCTGACGATGTTGAGCATGTAGTGGCAGCCGTAGGTAAAGTAGACGTAGAGTCTGCCGGGTTCTGCGAACATCATGCTGTTTCTTTTCGTCCGGCCCCGCCATGCATGGCAGGCTTCGTCTCCAGAGCCGAGGTAGGCTTCCGTTTCCACTATTCTGCCTCTGAGCTCGAATCCGGCTTTCATGCGGCGAACGAAAATTTTGCCGAGGAGCTTTTCTGCAAGGTCGAGAGTCGGACAATCGAAGAATGCTGGTTCAAGGCTTGTCATGCATCGGTTATTCCTGTTTGTAAAAGTGCGGGCAAGTATTATAATGTAACAAGTCATGACTGATCTTCGGGGGATCCCCCGATGCTTTGTTTCATTGTCCGGCCTTTTGCGATGCCGCACAGATGAAAAAGCGGGAAGGGTTCCCTCTAACAGCTGTAAAATTCCCTGCTTGTTACATGGGCAGAGTTATTGCGATTGCAAACCAGAAAGGAGGGGTTGGTAAAACAACCACTGCTGTAAATATAGCCGCGTCGATTGCCATTTCCGAGTTCAGGACGCTTCTGATCGACATAGATCCCCAGGCAAACGCAACTTCCGGATTCGGCATCGAAACGGGGGACGAAATCGACAACACCTTTTATCAGGTGATGGTCAAGGGCGGCAATATCGAAGACGCCATCCATCAGTCGAGCCTGGAATATCTCGATGTGCTGCCCTCGAACGTGAATCTCGTCGGCATGGAGGTCGAACTGGTGAATATGCGGGAACGCGAATATGTGATGCAGAAAGCGCTCCGGGATGTACGGAGCCGGTATGATTACATCATTATCGACTGTCCTCCCTCGCTCGGCCTCATTACCCTGAACTCTCTTACGGCAGCGGACTCCGTACTCATTCCGGTGCAGGCTGAATACTATGCTCTCGAAGGGCTTGGCAAGCTGCTCAATACAATCAGCATCGTGCGCAAGCACCTGAATCCGAAGCTCGAGATCGAAGGAGTGCTGGTTACCATGTTCGACGCACGCCTGAGACTTGCGACGCAGGTGGCAGAAGAGGTGAAAAAGTACTTCAAGGACAAGGTCTACAAAACCTATATCCGCAGGAACGTGCGTCTTTCGGAAGCGCCGAGCCACGGAAAGCCGGCGCTGCTCTACGATGCGCAGAGCCTCGGTTCCAAGGATTACCTCGATCTGGCTCGCGAGATATTTGAAAGGGACGGCAATATTAAAAAATTCAAGGTACGGAAGCAGTAGCCGGCCATGGAAGCATGATGGATGGTATGTCAAAGAAAGCGTTAGGAAAAGGCCTCAAAGCCCTTATTCCGGATGAAGGGTTTGTCGCTTCCCCGAAGGAAGAAGCGGAAGAACCGGCAAGCGAGGGGGTTGTCGGCAGCCTTCCTGTCGAGAAAATCAGGGCGAACCCCTTCCAACCCCGTAAAGAGTTCGATGAAACCGCTCTGGAGGAACTGAAGAACTCCATTATCGAAAACGGGGTGATTCAGCCGGTGACGGTCTGCCGTGACGGCGACGCCTATCAGCTCATCAGCGGCGAGCGGCGCCTCCGCGCGGTCACTCAGGCAGGGTTCAGGTATATACCCGCTTATATTATCGAAGTGCATGAGGATGCCAGCAAGCTGGAGCTTGCGCTCATCGAGAATATTCAGCGCGAGGATCTGAATGCCATCGAGGTGGCTCTTGCCCTGAAAAGCCTTACCACGAAATGTCGTCTTACCCAGGACGAGATTGCTCAGAAAGTGGGCAAGAACCGTTCTACGGTGAGCAATTTTCTCAGGCTTCTGAAGCTGCCGATGGCTATCCAGGATAGTATCCGCAATCGGGATATCTCTTCGGGTCATGCTCGCGCACTCGTGAATCTTCCGGGGGAACAGCAGCAGATCAGGGCGTGGAAGCAGATTCTCGCCCGTCAGCTTTCAGTCCGTCAGACGGAACTGCTGGTGAACCGGATGTTCAAGGAGCAGTCGAAACTTCCACCGGCAGCTGCAGCGAGCTCGCCGCAGCTCGATCAGCTTGAATCGAGACTTCGTTCCCGGCTGGCGACCAAAGTGAAGATCGTCGAAAAAAAAGCCGGCAAAGGAGAGATACACATCCAGTATTTCTCCCATGAAGATCTTGAACGTATTCTCGACATCATGGGGGAAGGATAACGTCATCCGGAAGGATTTCCGGATTTTCATTGCAAACAGTTCATACAAGGACGTTTCTCAGGTTATATGAAATTCACATTGATAGGCAGCGGACGGATGGGGCAGCAGGTCGCCGGAGTGATCAGTCGCTCCGGAATCCATGAAATCGCTTCGATGCTTGATGACCGGAACAGCATCACTGCAGAGAGTTTTCTTGGCAGCGACGCCATAATCGATTTTACCGTCAGGGATGCGTTTCTGCAGAACCTTCCGGCTATACTGCAGTCGCGCGTACCGGTTGTCGTGGGTACCACGGGATGGGACGACGTGATGGGGGATGTCAGACTCAGGGTGCAGGAAAGCGGTTCGTCGCTGCTGTATTCTGCAAATTTTTCGCTTGGCGTCAACATTTTCCTGCGGACGGTCAGGGAGGCGGCTCGACTGATCGCTCCCTTCGATCAGTTCGATATCGCATTTTCCGAGCATCATCATACCGGCAAGGCCGATTTTCCCAGCGGTACCGCGCTCAGGGCTGCGGATATGATTCTGTCCGTCAATCAGAGAAAGAAATCCGTTGTCCGCGAACTTTCCGACGACCGGAAAATAGCGCCCGAAGAGCTGCAGGTATCGGCTCTCCGTCTCGGCAGCGTTTTCGGCAAACATACGGCATATATCGATTCCGATATGGATGAAATCACCGTGTCGCATACCGCCAGGAATCGCGAGGGGTTCGCATCCGGGGCAGTGCAGACCGCGAAATGGCTAGCGGCTCGCCATACCACCTCGCCCGGATTCTACACCATGGACGATTTTCTAAACGAGATGCTTGCATGAAGGAAAAGATTGGTACAGAGTCGGCGTCCGGTTCGTCTTTGCCGTTTTCGGGAAAACTGACCGCCATCGCGATAGGAGCCGTACTGATCTCCCTGACGAGCACGGTGCCATATCTCACCCTGCTCAATGCGTTTTTCCTTTCCGGCGTTTTCATTGCCGGCATGGCGGCAATTTATTATGCGGTCATCCGATATCAGGTTCGGCTCTCCTACAGCGAGGCTTTTCTTCTCGGAAGTTACAGCGGTCTGGCAGGCGGCATGCTGTCGGAGGCCGTCAGTTATCTGCTTGTCGTACTGACGGGATACCGTCCGGGCACTGAAAGTCTGACGCTGCTGCTTGACTGGGCAAGGGGCATGGCGGCAGGCAAGCCTGAGCTGGCAGAGCAGATGCGGGTGCTTGCTGAAATGGAAGCGCTTGCCCTCGCTCCGGTGCAGCTTACTCCTGCCGACCTTCTGACCGGCATGTTTTTAGCCGCGATGTTCTACGCTCCGGTAGCCGGTCTGGGGGGTATTTTCATGGTGTTCAGGCTGAAGCGCAAGGCAGCGAAGAGCAGGAAGACCTCCTAACAGGAGTTTTCTTTGCCGATCTGCCCGATATACCATTTCCTGTCGATTTTCTGCGATCCCGGAAGCGTCACCCACTGGCAGATTCTCATATAGCGGACGGGCGTTTTCAGTTTGCCGACGGTTCTGAGCATGGTTTCGGTAATAACGCTGTCCGCAGGCTGTTCCGGCAGCGCTGTTTTAATGAATGCCGCAGGCTTCCAGCCGAATTCACTGTCGGCTACAGGGACCACAATGGCAGCTTCGATTCCCTCTATCGAGACAAGCGCGCGCTCTATATCCTCCGGATGGAGGTTTTCTCCCCCTGAAATGAACATGTTATCCTTGCGGCCGAGTACCGAGAGGTTTCCATGCCGGTCAAGGGCACCGGTGTCGCCTGTATGGAACCATCCATGAGCGTCAACCGGCAGTACCGGTTTGCCTTCAACAAGATAGCCCTGAAAGAGGCATGGGCCCTTGACCAGAATTTCCCCGTCTTCGGCAATGGAAAGTTCACGGTGGGGAAGGAGTGCGACGCCGGTTTTCCGGTCTGCGCAATACGGCCTGTCAGCCGTTGCGGTCTGGGAGCTCATCTCGGTTGAGCCATAGGTAAGATAGAGGGGGATACCGAGACGAAGACCTTCTTCGAGCAGCGGCAGCGGCGCGGCACTGCCTCCGAGCAGAACGGCTTTGAGCTTTCTGAGCTGTGGAATTGCAGCCGGGATGCGAAGCAGGCGGTGCAACTGTGTCGGAACGAGCGAGAGGTGGGTTACAGGAAATCGTTCGAGCGAGCGTTCCAGCGGTTCATCGGGTTCGGGAACCGCTACAGCGGATCCTGAAGCGAGAGCTCTGAAAAGGACGGCATATCCGCCGACATGAAAAAGAGGCAGCGACAGCAGCGAGCAGTCTCCGGGGCCGAGAGGCATGTTGCCCAGGGCTCCGAGAGCGTTGTACCAGTGGTTGCCGAAACTGTGTGCCGCAGCTTTCGCTTTTCCCGAACTGGCCGAGGTGTGGATGATGGTGAGGATCCGCTCCATGCGGCCGGATGTTGCGATCCGATCGGGGATGAAAGCATCAGGCTTACCGGTTACGACGGTATCGACGGACTCGGTTCTGAATGCAGGGTCGTTCGGCAGCATGGCAGGCAGAGAGGTCAGAACGAGATCCGGCCGGAGCATCTGCAGGGTCGAGAGCATCTGCTGAAAAGGGAAACGGTAGTTCAGGGGCGCGTATATCATTTCCGCATGGAACAATGCGATGCCGAGGAGCGCGATATCAGGGGAGTTCGGGGCAATAACGGCTACGGTGCTGCCCGGAGGCAGCCCCTTTTCAAGAAGCTTCCGAGCGGTATTCCTTGCCCTGGAGGCAAAGTTTCGGAACGAGAGCGTGCCTGCAGCGGAAAAGAGCGCCGGGGAATTGCCGTAGAGCAGCTCGGACCTGCTTACAAGGTCCATATCGAGGTGAGCCTGATACGGCGGGGGGAAACCTCCTGCCCGTTCCTGAAAAGCTGCCGGGGGTCGAGCATGGCGTCATCGGGCCGGAATGGCTGCATGAGCAGGTCCTGTTTGAGAAAACGGATAGTATCGAGTCCGCATGGCGCAGGCGTTCCGGTGCTGCATGCGGCCATCCATACATAAAAGCCGAGACTTATGCCGCTTTCGTAAGCAGAGCTGAATACGCTTCGCAGGTTGCGCCGGCGGGCTTCCGATGCAAGTTCCATCGATCTGCGGATTCCTCCGAGCCGGGCCGGTTTGAGAATGTAGGCGTCGAGGCAGCTGTCAGGTATACGGGCTGCAAGATCGGGGTTCTGCCAGAGGGTTTCGTCGAGGGCCGACAGAACACCGGTGCATGCATGGAACTTTTCGATATCCGCAGGGTTTGCGAGCGGTTCCTCGATATACCGTATGCTCCCTTCGGGCAGCAGATTGCAGAAACTGCAAGCCTCTTCGAGCATCATGGACTGGTTCGCATCGAGCCGGAGTTCAATGTTGTCTCCATGGATTGCATAGAGCGTATTGACGATATCAATAACCTCTCCTGCCGATGCGGGTGTCACTTTCAGCTTGAACGCCCGATATCCATGACGGTAGAGTGCAGCCGTTTTTGCGACTGCGGTATCGTGGCGTGCAGGAAGCAGGGCATTAACCGGTACGGCGTTTGCCGGTTCCTGTTCGGTGAGGTCGGGAAATGAGCCTTTTTCATTGGCCTCATAGCTCAGCATGGCCATTTCAAGGCCTGTTCTGACAGAGGGCAGAAGTGGCCCGGAAAGTGCCTTGCCGAGATCGGCCCGATACATGGTCAGCATCTCTATCGCTTGCTGTTCGGCAGCTTGAAGCGGCTCCGTGTGCAGTCCGGTCAGGGGGGCGATTTCCCCGTACCCGGTGACCGTCAGGTCGCTGTTTTTCAATGCGAGCACGAGCCCTTCCCGTTGCAGCAGCCGGCGTCCTCTGACGGTTACCGGCTCACTGAAGGGAATTGTATAGTGGTAGAGATGTGCGTATGCTGCGTTCATGGTCGTTTCGGGAATTTCGAGAAGTCCGGTTTCCGCTTTTCCACGAATGCGTTCTTGCCTTCCTGGGCCTCTTCGCACATGTAATAGAGCAGGGTTGCGTTGCCGGCGAGTTCCTGCAGACCCGCCTGGCCGTCGCAGTCGGCGTTGAGTGCCGATTTCAGGCAGCGGATGGCCAGCGGCGAGTTGGCCAGGATTTCGCGGCACCACTGAACGGTCTCTTCCTCGAGGCGGTCAAGAGGTACGACCGTGTTGACCAGACCCATTGAAAGGGCTTCTTCTGCATTGTACTGGCGGCAGAGGAACCATATTTCGCGGGCTTTTTTCTGGCCGACCAGACGAGCCATGTAGCTTGCTCCCCATCCACCGTCGAATGATCCGACTTTCGGACCGGTCTGACCGAATATGGCGTTTTTCGCAGCGATGGTAAGGTCGCAGAGCATGTGCAGCACATGGCCTCCGCCGATTGCATAACCTGCCACCATGGCGATGACCGGTTTGGGGCAGGTGCGGATATCGCGCTGGAAATCGAGCACGTTCAGCCGGTTGACCCCCTTTGCATCCGCATAGCCGGCGTCGCCACGGATTTTCTGGTCGCCTCCCGAGCAGAATGCCAGATCTCCGGCCCCGGTCAGGATCACTACGCCGATCTCCTGATCGTTGCGTGCGTCCGAGAGCGCTTCGATCATCTCTTCTACGGTCTGGGGCCTGAAGGCGTTGCGCACATCTGGACGGTTGATGGTGATTTTTGCTATTCCTTCGGCTTTATGGTAGAGAATATCGGTAAATTCGCCCGCAGGCATCCATTGTACAGTGCTCATAACGATTGGTTTCCGGTTGACGATGACAGCAGGCGGTCGATAAACAGTGCGCGATTTTCAACGTGCAGGGTATGACCGCACTGTGGAAAGATTTCAAGATTGAAGCTAAAATATAAATTAACCATTTGACGCCCAATCTCCACATATTTGCGGTCTTTTTCCCCTGCAAAAAAGGTCAGCGGTATCCTGCCGGAGCCGAGTTCTTCCCAGAGCGAGGGCTGGCTTCCTGTACCGAGCGTACGGAGGGCAGCGGCAAGCTGGTCCGGCCGGTTGCGTTTTCTTGCTTCGAACAGTTCAGGGAAGGATGGATGGCGTCTGAGCGTCGAGAAGAGGGGTAGGTCGTACCAGTCCGTGAGGAATGATTCGAAATCCGTTTCGATAACCGATGCGAGCAGGGCGTCGCTATCCCTTCTGGCCTTTCTTTCCTCTTCTGTTTTCAGGCCGGGTGATGCCGAGATGATGACTGCATGTCTGAACAGGCCTGGATAGCGAAGGGCAAGATAGAGCGCGATGCGCCCTCCCATCGAGTAACCGGCAAGATATGATGGCGACTGCTGTCTGCTTTCGATTTCACCGGCGAGGATCTCCATCTGGTTTTCGAACGGCATGGTTGATGCCGGAGTCTTGCCGTGTCCGGGAAGATCGGGAAGAATGCAGTTATAGCGGCTGTCGATTGATTCTGCAACCGGCAGCCAGTCGAGAGATGATCCGAGAAACCCGTGAATGAGAATCATGCCGGGGTTTCCGGCAGATCCGCGGGTGCTTATATGGTAGTCGGAAGAGCCTGCCATCAGAGCGTTTCAGGTGATGCCGCGGCAAGGGATGTTATGTCTGACTGAAGCGAGCGGTGCAGCTTCATGTTTTCTGTCCGGTTGCTTTGCAGTTCGACAATGCGGGTTGATTGATTTTGCTGCGGATCGAGCAGAGCCTTTCTGAAAGCCTCGTTCGTTTCAGGAAGAGAGTGAGCGATGCCGAATGCAGCCGCAGCCTGCCGTATGCTGTAGTTCTGCGGCGTGGCGAAATGCGTTTCGAAGATATCGGTTTCCGATGCAATCGGAAGAAACGAAAAAATGCCGCCGCCGTTGTTGTTTGTCACCACGATTCTCAGCGGCGTCTGCAGCGACTGCAGGAGAGAGAGCGCGTTGATGTCGTGAAGGAAGGCTATGTCGCCGATAAGAAGCGTTACGGGACGCCGAAGTCCGTATGCGTACCCTGCAGCGGTCGAGATGATTCCGTCGATGCCGCTGGCCCCCCGGTTCATGCCAACCATTACGAGCGGTGATGCGGTATTTGCGGCGAACATATCCATGTCCCTGACGGGCATGCTGTTGGAAAGAAACAGTCCTTCTTCTTCAGTCAGTATCGAGGAGACGATACGCGAGGCTGAAATCTCCGTTACCGGCAGATCCGGTCGGCATAAGGCGTCTATGGATGCCGATGCTTTCATGAAAAAGGAATCCGTAAACGGTAATCCGCCGGTGGCGAAAGGGGCTCGGCAATTTGCGAGCGACTCGGCGACAAGCGACGCAGAGGCCTCTATGCCGAGCGTGACGTTGTGGTCCGGTCCGTAACGGTTCGCATGAGGTTTGATGACAACATGGTTTTCCGGATTCCACTGCCTTATGGCGGCCGAGGGCTGGCGGCCGATCAATGGTCCTCCGAAATGTATGACGGTATCGGGCAGGAACCGTTCAGAAAAAAGCGCCGACTGAAAGGCGAGCTGGAGCGGAGGGAATGACCGGTTGAACCGAAGACCCGAACCGAGATCCGCATAGAGCGGAACATTCAGCTTGCGGGCAAGATTTCCGACGGCCGCGGCATCTTCCCTGTTATGGAGCCGACCCGCAATGAAGAATGGCTGACGCGAGCGCGACAGGATATGCTCAAGTTCCGGGACAGTTGCCTGCCTTGAAAGGCTCGATAGGCATTCATCGCGCCTGAGAGGTTCTTGGCCGTCAATCCACGAGGCAACCGGAGCGAGCCAGGGGTCGTGCATGTCGGGCATGACCGGTTCGAAGGGCTCCCTGAAAGGGACGTTCAGATGCACCGGTCCCGGAAGTGAACCTGTCGCCTTCGATACCGCATGATCGATCGCTGTGATCACCGAGCGTAACGGTATGTCGGCGGATGGTTCGGGAAGCTGGAAGTTCCATCGGCTGTAGCTGCCGAACATGCCGGATTGACGGATGGTCTGGTTTGCTCCGGTTTCAAGCAGTTCGAAAGGCCTGTCGGCCGAGAGGATAAGCAGCGGCTGGCAGTCCATCGATGCTTCGACCACGGCCGGGTAATAATTTGCAACCGCCGTACCGGAGGTGCAGATAAGTACCGCCGGTTTTCCGGTCGCCCGTCCATAGCCGAGGCCGAAAAAACCGGCTGAACGTTCGTCCGGAAATATTTTCCATAATGCTCGCGGATGCCGTGCGGCAGCGACAGTCAACGGAGTTGATCGCGAGCCCGGCGAGATGCAGAAGAATGCCGCTCCGAGCCGGACAAGTTCTTCAATGACGATCCGGCTCCACAGCGATGTGATCTCCCTGTTGTTCATGCGCGCTGCCTGGTGATTGCCATGAGATCGCCGATTTTCTCTTCGATTTCCCTCCACTCGAGCTCCGGATTCGAGCCCTTGACAAGGCCGGCTCCGGAGTAAAGGCTGGTCGTCTCTTTGCTGATCAGTGCCGAGCGGATACCGACGGCAAATTCCGCTCCGTTACGGCTGATCCAGCCGACAGGCGCGGCATACCATCCCCGGCAGAAGGGCTCGAGCTCCGTGATCCGGGTTATTGCGGCTTCTTTCGGGACGCCTCCCACTGCCGGCGTGGGGTGGAGCAGGGAGAGCACGGTGCTGTCGCTGCTGAATTCCGGTTTCAGTATTGCCGTACAGCGTGAGTAGAGGTGGGCAAGGCGGTTCAGTTGCAGCACCCGCAGGTTTTCCTCCATTTCGATCGAGCTGGATACCGGCTGCAGTTCGCTGTAGATGGTGTCCTTGACGAACGCGTGCTCCCGTATGTCTTTCTCGGAACTGAGCAGCATCTCGGAAGCCATGGTGTCGCTGCCGTTGATGGTTTCTTTCATGCATGTGCCGGCAAGCGCTTCCGTCAGGATCGTCTGTCCGTCTCGGCGGTAGAGCCTTTCAGGAGTGAAACTTATGAATGCGATATTCTTTTCGGGCTCGAAGGCGAACCTGTAAGTGGCGTTCTGCGGATAGGGATAGTTGATAAGAAAGAGCAGGGGCGAAAAGGAGCTCTCGAATTCCAGTACCGTTCGCCTTGCGAGCATGATTTTCTGCATGATGCCCGAATCGAACAGTTCAAGCGCTTTATTGCACCGATCAGTCCACATCTCCCTGTCCGGAATGCAGGTGATTTTTTTCAGCGCGGGCAGCGTATTCTTCCCGTCGGGTTGCGTTTCTGCAATAACGGAGTCAAGGGCGGAAAGGAGAGCGCCGGCTTTATGCACGTCATCCTCCCCGGTTCCGATCCAGAGGTGAGCGCTCAGAATGCAGGAACCATCTTCGACGGTCAGTTGAACCAGCGGAAGCACGAAAGAGAAGGAAGGAAACGAATTCCATGTTTCGTCCTGTATTTCGAGGTTGTTGAAACGGAATCCTCCGATATACCGGGCAGAATGGTTTTTGTTCGAGAGTTTTCCGATGAGCAGTTCGAAACTGTCGGAATTCCTTCCGGGCTCGTCGTGCAGAATGCTGTCCGCAGCGCCGATGCCCGCGAACGTATGGTTCTTTTCGCGGTTTTTCCAGAAAGTTCTGGGGAAAAGCGTCTGGGATTGCAGCCACAGCAGAGGATCCGTCTGCTGAATAGGCTGAATGAACGTATAGAGTCCCTGTGCGAGAGGTAGCGGGGTTGTCCGCATAAACTCTTCAAGCGTATGCCGGAGAGAGGCAACCGCCATTGTTACGGGCAGAGGATCCTTATCGGAGACGATGATGTTGTTCTGCTGTTCACACATAAGCAATACGTGCCGTTATACTGCGCTCTTAACGGATTTCCGTACCGGAGCTCACTGATGAAGCACCGGAAAACCGTCAGCCCGTCTGCTTTCAAACAGGTGCAGGACCCTGTGTGCCTGCAGGTATGTCAGGCAACAGTCAGACGGAATGCCATCCTTCGGCCGGTGATAACCGGAGTTACTCCCCTGCGGAGTCAGTTCTGTCGACATGGTTTTTCAGAGAGACGGCAAGATAATTGTTTTTCCTGACAAGCACTTCATAAATTTCTTTCGCTTCGGCACTCCTGCCGGTACGCGCATAACAGACTCCGAGATTGTAATATGCTTCGTTGAAGGATACGCTGTTGGCTATGGCTCGTTTGTAGGCGGCAATGGCTTCGGGGTATCTCTTCATCTGCATGAAGGCATTGCCGAGATCGTAATTCCTGAGCGAATCGTCCGGTGCCTGTTCCTGGTGTTTTTTGAAATAACCGAGAGCTTCGCTGTAGTTCCCCTGGTTGAAGCTTGCCGCTCCGAGAGCGGGCATGAGGTTCTCGAGGGCCGGATCGAGTTCGAGCGCTTTGCGGTAGGCCTCCTCAGCTTTGCGGTACTCCTGGTTCCGGGCGTGAGCATTGCCGAGACGGAACCACGAGGAGGCGTCGCCGGGTTGTTTCCATGCCTCGCGCTGCAATGACTCTATCTCCCTTGACTGCGGATCTCCGCAGGCGGATACGACCGCAAGCGAGGCGATAATCGCGAGCAGGGTCAGCGGTTTTGCTGTTTTCCGGAAATGTTTTGGTATATGAATCATAGAAAATTAATATAATTACTCTTGCAGTCATCTGCCAATCCCTCATTGAACGCCTGCGGATGGCCAATCATTTCCAGGAATTCATATTAGTTGTCATTATCTGTTATGAAAAAAGAATTCACGGTTTCCGGAATGCGCTGTACCGGATGTGAAACCCTCCTGAAGGAAGCACTTCAGGAACTCGAAGGAGTCGATGCAGTCAGCGTGTCTCATACCGGGGGGAGCGTCGCAGTCGAGTATGATCCCGAGCTGATCAGTCCGGAAGCCATTGTCGCGGTGATAGGCGAGCAGGGATTCAGGGTGGTTTCATAAAAACGGGGAACTCGCATGGCATGTGAAAAATCAGGGAGGCTCGCTGTTCTTATCGACGCAGATAACACCCAGCCTTCGATCATCGAGGGAATCCTCTCGGAAATTGCCCAGTACGGTACGGCAAGCGTGCGCAGGATATACGGAGACTGGACGTCAACAGCGCTTAAAAGCTGGAAGGAGCTGCTTCTGCAGCATTCGATACAGCCGATTCAGCAGTTTGGCTATACCAAAGGCAAAAATGCTACCGACAGCGCCATGATCATCGATGCCATGGATCTGCTCTATACCGGAAAATTCGATGGTTTCTGCATCGTTTCAAGCGACAGTGACTTTACAAAACTCGCATCGCGTCTGCGGGAGTCGGGGTTGACCGTTTACGGTTTCGGCGAGAAGAAAACCCCCTCGCCTTTTGTGTCGGCATGCGACAAGTTCATCTACACCGAACTGCTGCGCGCAAAGATCAACGACAACGAAGTGATCGTCAGAAAAACCGCCGCAGAGCTGAAAATGGACAGCAAACTGGTTCGGTTGCTTCGTAATGCGGTAGAGTCTTCTTCCGACGAGAGCGGGTGGGCGCACCTTGCGACGCTTGGCGCCACCATCGCAAAACAGCTGCCGGAATTCGATCCTCGCAACTACGGATACGGCAAGCTCGGAGAGCTGATCCGCGCTACGACGCTGTTCGAGGTGAACGAACGTGTGATCGGGGAAGGGCCGTCAAAAGCAGTCTACGTAAAGGATAAACGCAAAAAAAACGAACCATGAAACACTCTCGTTCACATTCGTTGTCCGCATTCGGCCGGATCGGCATGGTGCTGTTACTTCTGCCGCTCTTTCTGCTTTTCCGGGCAGGAACGGAGCTTTCCGCAGCTGATCTGCCGGGCTCGAAGGACAATCCGTTGCTGAAGCGGTTTGCCGGTTCGGAAATTGTCGGCTATCAGGTCAAGAATTTCGACGAGTACGAACTGCAGACATCGACCTTCATGCGTTACAGTTTTGCTACCGGAAAGCGGGAGTTTGCAAAACCGCCGCTGAAGCCTGAAGGCAGGCTGACCAGGATATGGTACGAAGCCGCGGGCGATACGGGATCGCTCGAGGTTTACAGGAACTATCTCAATGAATTGCGTTCAAAAGGATTCGTCATTCTCTATGACTCCAGAAAAGACCCTGCCGCTACGAAATGGACGAATTATCTGGCTCCTTTCGGTGATCTGAAGCTCCAGACCAGTCGAAGTTATTACATATTTTATACGGCAGATAAGGAAGGTATCTGCGTTGCGAGCGCAAAAAAAAGTCGACCCGAAGGGGATGTCTACGTTTATCTGACGGTTGTGGAATGGGGCGAGAACAGGGAGGTTTATAAGGCGAAACGGGGCGCCTATGCTGCGGTGGACATTATAGAGACCCGTCCCATGCAGCAGAAGATGGTTACGGTCACGGCCGACCAGATGTCGCGCTCAATTGCCTCGACGGGCAGGGTTTCGCTGTACGGTATATACTTCGATACCAACCGTTCCGAAATCAAGCCTGCATCGAAGCCGGCTATGGCAGAGATTGCAAGATTGCTGAAGAGTCAGCCGGGACTGAAGCTTCATGTGGTCGGCCATACCGATAATGTCGGAGGATATGAGTTTAATATAGCGCTTTCCAAACGAAGGGCAGACGCTGTCGTCGCTGCTTTGCAGAAAGAGTACGGCATTGCAGTCGGAAGGCTGACATCCAACGGAGTGGCCTATCTTGCTCCGATCGCGCCTAATACCACCGACGAAGGAAAGGCAAAAAACCGCAGGGTGGAACTGGTGCCGCGATAGAATCCTCTCGGTCAGCTGCCGGTTCAGAGTGTATGGCGGCAGTCTGAAGCCTGAGCAATAAAATAAAAAAAGCCCTGCAATACAGGGCTTTTTTTGCGGAGCTGACGGGGCTCGAACCCGCGACCTCCTGCGTGACAGGCAGGCGCTCTAACCAAACTGAGCTACAGCTCCTTCAGTGAGTTGTAAATGTAGATAACAGGATCTTTTTATCCAAAAAATATTTTTTCTCCTGTTCGAAACGTTTCGGCATGTCTTCCGTTTCTTTCGCCATGCACCGGAACAATAGCTGTTTCTCTTCGGTGCCGTCACGATTGTTATATTCCCGGCAGTAGGGATGATTATCGAATTTCGTACATTTATATATGCCGGTTTCGGTCATCTTTCCGGAAAGCCCGGCCAGTCCCGTTCACCGAGATTTTTTAATCCTTAACCCATAATTCTTATGACGGTTACAGAGCCCAGCAACTCCCTGACCATCGTGGATAACCGGACAGGCCGCTCATATGAGATTCCTGTTGAAAACGGTTCGATCAATACCATGGATCTGCGTAAAATAAAGACTTCCGAAGAGGATTTCGGACTTTTGGGCTACGATCCGGGATATCTGAACACGGCTTCATGCAAAAGCCGGATAACCTATATCGACGGCGACAAAGGCATCTTGCGCTACCGCGGTTATCCGATCGAGCAGCTTGCCGAAAAAAGCACCTTTCTTGAAACGGCATACCTGCTCATCAAGGGAGAGCTTCCCGATAAGGACCGGCTTGCGGTGTGGACGTACAACATCAGGAATCACACCATGACCCACAACAACATCGTGAAGTTCATGGACGGATTCCGTTACGATGCCCATCCGATGGGTATCCTTGTCGGTACCGTTGGCGCTCTTTCGACCTTCTATCGCGACGCGAAGGATATCCGGAGCGAGGATTCCCGGAAATTGCAGGTACGTCGTCTCATCGGCAAGATACCGACCCTGGCGGCCATGTCGTTCAGGCACAGTATGGGTTTTCCCTATGTGCTGCCGGATAATGAGCTCAGTTATGCCGGCAACTTTCTCTCCATGATGTTCAAAATGACGGAGCTGCGCTATAAGCCGAATCCGGTGCTTGAACGGGCTCTCGATGTACTCTTCATTCTGCATGCCGACCATGAACAGAACTGTTCAACCAGCTCCCTTCGGGCAGTCGCAAGTTCCGGCGTAGATCCTTTTTCGGCAATTGCTGCGGGGTGCGCGGCGCTGTACGGACCGCTGCACGGAGGAGCCAATGAAGCGGTTATCCGCATGCTCATGAAAATCGGCTCGATCGACAAGATTCCTGAATTCATCAAATCGGTCAAGGATGGCGAAGGCCGCCTTATGGGATTCGGTCACCGGGTCTACAAGAATTACGATCCGAGGGCGAAAATTATCAAGGATATCGCTTTCCAGGTTTTCGAGGAAACCGGACGCAATCCTTTACTCGACATGGCGCTGGAACTCGAGCGTATTGCACTGGAAGACGATTACTTCGTCAGCCGCAAGCTCTACCCCAACGTCGATTTTTATTCCGGCCTCATCTACCAGGCTATGGGATTCCCCATGGACATGTTTCCGGTGCTGTTCGCAATCGGAAGGGTTCCCGGATGGCTGGCGCAGTGGATCGAGCATGTCAAGGATGACGAGCAGAAGATCGCGCGTCCGAGGCAGATCTATCTTGGCGAGGATGAGCGCACGTTCGTTCCCATGGAAGATCGTCCGAAGAACAGGCTCGATGAACAGAAGTCCGGAATCTGCAGGCTCTGAGTTTTTTTATTTAAATCACATTTTTTCTTATGTCCGTTACACGAGATGATGTCGCCTATATAGCCGGTCTCGCAAGATTGAGCTTTTCAGATGAAGAGATGGCGACCATGACCACCGAGATGAACAGTATTCTGCATTACGTGGAAAAACTCAATGAAATCGATACGGAGGGCGTCCAGCCGCTCAGCAGCATCCATGACCAGTCAAACGTGCTGCGGGAGGATGTTGCCGAAGGTTCGATTGCGACCGGCCTCGCCCTTCAGAATGCTCCCGACCGGCAGGACCGTTTTTTCAAGGTTCCGAAAGTGCTCTGAACGGGTGGCGGAACTCGAACTGCATGAAAAGGATGGAGGCGTTCTTCTGCAGGTGAGGGCGCAACCCCGTTCGTCGCGCAGCCGGCTTTGCGGCGAGTATGGCGGAAGCCTCAAGATTGCCCTCAAGGCAGCTCCTGTAGACGATGCCGCAAACCGCGAGTGCTGTGTCCTGCTCGGTAAAGTGTTCGGCGTGCCCGCTTCGCGGCTCAGCGTGATTGCAGGCAGGAGTTCGCGGAACAAGACCGTCAGGATCGAGGGGCTCGGGGCCGCAGATGCTGCAAGGATTCTCGGCGAAGAGCTGGCTCGGGTATGAGGGCGGTCGTGCAGCGGGTTGTTTCGGCTTCGGTCAGTGCCGGAGGCGGACGTTGTGCCGGGATCGGACCTGGTCTGCTGGCGCTTGTCGGAGTCGCTCCGGGGGACGGTATACCGGAAGCGGAATGGATGAGTCGAAAACTGGTTCAGCTCAGGATTTTCGAGGATCCACAGGGCAAGATGAACCTTTCGGTATCCGATACCGGAGGAGAAATGCTGCTGGTATCGCAGTTTACCCTGTATGGTGATGCAAACAGGGGAAACCGTCCGGGATTTTCCGGGGCAGCCGGGTTCGACGAAGCCCGTCCGGTTTTCGATACCGTTCTTCGTCTCTCTGCAGAGCATCTGGGCAAGCCGGTCGCAAGCGGCTGGTATGGCGAAGCGATGCAGGTTTCCCTTGTGAACGATGGTCCGGTAACACTGATACTCGATTCTCCTCAACGATGATGCGTGCCGTAATCCTTATACCCGCCAGGCTCGAATCGAGCCGGCTGCCGAAAAAAATGCTTGCCGATCTCTGCGGCGAGCCGCTGATCGTGCGCACCTGGCGCCAGGCGATGCGCTCGAAACTTGCTTCGCGGGTGGTCGTAGCGACCGACAGTACCGAGATTGCCGGCGTCCTCCGGGCTTACGGCGCGGAGGTGGCGATGACCTCTTCTGCCGCGCGCTGCGGAAGCGAGCGGATAGCCGAAGTTGCCCGGAATATCGATGCCGATGTGTTTATGAACCTGCAGGGTGACGAACCGCTTATCGATCCGCAGAATATCGACCTTTGCCTTCAGCCGTTTCTCGGTACCGATCCTCCGGACTGTGCCACGCTTGTCTATCCGATGCTTCCGGAGGACTATCATCAGATTGACGATCCGAACGTAGTCAAGGTCGTTATGGACAGGAACGGCAATGCGCTCTATTTTTCCAGAAGCCCCTTGCCGTTTCAGCGCGAAGTCTACGCTTCGACAGGGTTCTACCGCCACATCGGTCTCTATGCCTATGCTGCAGACGTTCTGCAGCGGTATGCCGGGCTTCCCCCTTCGATGCTCGAGAAAGCCGAATCGCTCGAACAGTTGCGGTTGCTCGAGAACGGATTCAGGATTGCATGTGTCAGGACTACCGTCGATCATCCCGGCGTCAATACCCAGGCGGACCTTGAACTGGTTCGCAGGATGATCAGCGAACAGAAGTCCCGCTGACCGTTGCCGCAATCGTTCCGTCATGAAAGAGAAGTTCGGTTTCGTCGGAAGCTTTCAGTTCCGATGAACGGGTAATGAAACGTCCCTCTTTTTTCACCAGAGAGTATCCTCTTTCGAGCGTTTTCCGGTAGTCGAGCAGGGCAAGGTGCTGGTTTGCCGAGGCAAATGCCGTGGCTTTTTCTGTCCATTTCATCCTTATGGATCGCGCGAGCAGTTCGGGCGTCTCTTCAAGCTTCGCGGCAAGCTGCTGCAGCTGGAAAATCGGTCGGTTGAATGCGTAGCTGTTTATGAGCGAGTCAGTTTCCATCTGCGCTCCATCGAGCTTCGAAAGCAGGGCCGTGCTTTGACGCGACTGGAGGTTTTCTACGGTTTTCAGGAGATCGAGCCTGTCGGGAACTGCGAGTTCGGCGGCAATGGAGGGTGTTCCCGCACGGAGGTCTGCTACCATGTCCGCAATGGTGATATCGGTTTCGTGTCCGATGGCGCTGATGACGGGAACCGATGACCGGTAAATGGCTTCAGCCACGATCTCCTCATTGAATGCCTGCAGGTCTTCCATGGAACCGCCGCCCCGGGCGACGATCAGCAGATCCGGCTTGTGCCGGGGATCTGCCGGATTGTTGAAATAGTCGATACCTTTGCGGACATCCAAAGCCGCATCGGCACCCTGGACTTTTACCGGATAGAGCAGTATGCGTACGGCAGGGAAACGGCGTTCGATCACATTCCCCATGTCTTCGATGACCGCGCCGGTAGGGGAGGTGACAATGCCTATGGTTTGCGGTATCTTCGGCAGCTTTCTTTTCCGTTCGGGTGTGAAATAGCCGGCTTTCGCAAGTTTCTGCAGGAGCAGGGCAAATGCCTGCTGCAGCAGGCCCTCTCCGGCCTGGGTAATGGAGGTGCAGATGAGCTGATACCGTCCCGCCGGCGGGTATACTTCGAGCCGCCCTTCGGCGATGACTTCCATACCGTCCCGCAGATCGATGCCGAGCCGGATTCCGGTGTTTTTCCAGATCACGGCGGGAATCTGGGCCTGTTCATCCTTGAGAGTCAGGTAGCTGTGCCCGGAACTGTGCCGCTTGAAATTGGATATTTCACCCCTGACCCGCACCAGGGGAAAAAGGCTTTCAAGTCCGGTTTTGATCTGCAAGGTCAGTTCTGTGACCGATAGCGCACTGGTGCTCATTGTGGCAAGGTATGTGTGGAAAGGCATTTTTCAATAGATAAGAAAAAGCATTGAAAAACAGGAATTCCCGGACAAACCGCCATCGGCCGGGTTGAGCGTCGGGTGTGATTTACAGGGGATATATGTATATTATCGCCTTTGGTTACATATCGAGTTCCGGACGAAACAGCATGCTTCTTCATGTATGACACTCCGTACCAGAAACGATAGTTCGCCACCTGATGTCAGTCAATCGCAGGAAACTGTGGGGCGTTACCTCTCCACTCTTTCGGGGGCTCTGGCGGCGGAACTGCTCGAGAAACATACGGTCAGGGTTTGCGGACTGGGAGTATTCTCCGTGCGCCATGTTCCTGCAGAACGCCGTTCCGGGAAAGAGGGCGTCACCTATCATCCGCCTGTGAACAGGATCGTTTTTGAACGCCGTTCTGTTTCCCAGGCTGATTTTGCCGATATGTTATCGCAGCGCATGCATCTCAACGCTGCCGAAGCCGGTACTCTCCCGGAAATCTTTCAGGCATTCTTTGTCCGTAGCCTACAGAATGGCGAGGAAATCCTGCTTCCCGGATTCGGCAGGGTATACACACGGGAGAAGGTTCCTGATTTTGAACCCGACCGGTCGCTTGCCGGGATACTCAACAGTGAGTACAGCAGCCTGGAAGCTATCGCGCTATCGGCTGAGGATCATGAAATCGGCAGATCCCGGCCGATGAAGGCTGTTTTATTGCCCGTTGTCGCGCTCATGCTGATCGCAGTCGCATATCTGTTCCTTTCCCCCGGGGTCAGGCACCCGAAAGCGGGTACATCCGAACAGACACCGGTGATTTCCCTGCCATTACAGCCGGTTTCTGAACTCCGGCATGAGGATTCAACTGCAGGCGTGCCGCTCCGAGGGCAGGTCTTGCTCGAAGAGGGAGAGTATTCGGTCGTTCTGGGCACTTTCAGAAAAAAAGAGACGGCGGAACGGGAGTCAGGCTCTTTTCGCTTTCCGGAAACCGGGGTGTTCATCTGGCCGGTTACCGGTAAAGGAGAACGCTATTACCGGCTTGCCGCCGGAAGATTCAACAGTTTTGCTGCGGCCGAGGCGTGGATGGATTCCACAGGCCTCGGGCGTTCAGGCAAGGCAAATGTCCAACAAGCAAAGAGGAGGGTAGTACTGCATGGAGAAGAAGGGTTGTAACAATCTGCATCCGCAGTCAATGTGCCCGGCATTCGGCGGGTTGCGGGTGCTGATGCGGATCGACGGTGTACAGGTATGTCTCGTTGCCGATCAGGGGTGCGCGTATGGACTGACCTTCGTTTCGCATTTTTATGCGGCTCGCAAGTCGATCGTTACGCCGGAACTGATGAATGTGCAGATATCCGGCGGAACCATGATCGACGATGTTCGAAAAACGATCGAGGAAATCGCTCTTGATCCGGCCGTGAAATTCATTCCTGTCGTCAGCACCTGTGTTGCCGAAACTGCCGGGATCGCCGAGGAACTGCTGCCTTCAAAAGCGGGCAATGCCGATGTATTGCTGGTGCGGCTGCCGGCGTTCCAGCTGCGCACCCATCCGGAGGCGAAAGATGTCACGGTTGCGACCCTGCTGAACCGTTTTGCCGGGGCGAACAGGGAGAAAAAGAAAAAATCGCTGGCGATACTCGGCGAAATATTTCCTGTCGATGCCATGACTATCGGCAGCATTCTGCAGAAAATAGGAGTTGAGTCCGTTATCGTGCTTCCGGGAACATCGCTTGAGGACTACGGTGAGGCTGGTTGCGTCGAAGCCTGTGCCGTGCTTCATCCGTTCTATGAACGGAGTGCGCAGTTTTTCGAGGAAAACGGAGCGAAAATCGTCAGAGGCAATCCTATCGGCGCAAACGGAACCGGCGAGTGGATTCGGCGCGTCGGAGAGGCGCTCGATCTCGACCGGGAGCTGGTTGCAGAAGTCGCCGATGAGGAGCGCCGTAAAGTCCGCGAGGCGATGTCGCGTTTCGGAGCTCTTGAGGGAAGCGTTATCGTTGCCGGCTACGAAGGCAACGAATTGCCTGTCGTCCGGCTGCTGCTCGAAGCCGGCCTCGACGTGCCCTACGCCTCCACCTCCATAGCCCGCATGCCGCTTGGCGAAGAAGATCACAAGGTGCTCACCGCGCTCGGCACCGAAATCCGCTACCGTAAATATCTCGAAGAGGATATGGACGCGGTGATGCGCTACAAACCCGATCTGGTGATCGGTACCACCTCGCTCGACAGTTTCGCAAAAGAGCAGGGCATACCCGCAATCTACTACACCAACAACATCTCGGCCCGCCCCCTCTTTTTCGCTGCCGGAGCAGCCACGGTGCTCGGCATGATAAGCGGGCTGCTTGCCCGGAAGGATGTGTTCCGCTCGATGAAGGAGTATTTCACGTCACCTCCCAAAAACCCCCAACCAATTCATGGATAACAAAAGGGAAAAAGGTTATGATGAAAAAACAGACCTCTGCTTCACCTTAAACGGTTATACATTTTGATAATAAGAGGTGCACTGAAAAGAAAATCGCTTAGTATGAATCGGAAAGTTCCTTTTTTCTGAATACCCCTTTATTGACCAGCGTCGATTCTACAAGCAATGGAGATACATTGAAATAACTTGCTGCATCTTCGATTTTTTCATCACTCAGGTCACCATTGATGAACCCGATTAATTGGTCGGCAGGGCATAAAAAAGCCTGCGCAAAAGCTCGCTGGTACTTTTGTCGCGCAGTTTTTGCAGTGGTTACTGGCAACAGTCGATCCAAATCCGAAGAATACAGGTGATCGGCAACAACACGAAGCAGCGCAAATCGACGGTTTACTTCGATAGGAGAGCCGAGAGTAGCATCGATATGATCGACATGACCATTACGAAAACCGATACTCATCGGAGCCTTCATGTCGGCTTTTGTCAAAGCATCGCTCTTCATTGAAAACAGATCGGTCAACTGACGGGTGCTTACAGGAGCCGGAGCAATCGACCAATGTTGCTTCACCATGCTCGCCGCCTTTTCAGCCCGTTGCCATGGCAGTAATGATGGATCAATCTGGCTGGTTTGTTCTCTCAGAATATCATTATCAGGAACGAATACAGAAATTGAAGCTTTAGAGGCATCTTCCGTTAACCAGTTCATAATTGGTCTGATTTCCTGTCCGCCAAATGCAATCAATTCATCGATTGCAGCACTTCCATACATATCCGATTTAGCAATCATTTCCTGCACAAGCTCTTCAGGTGCGAAATCAGGATCATAGCCAAGCAATGCTTCTACCGTTCGCCAACGCTTCATATCGGGATCCGTCAACTCCAGCATAAGATCCCGATGCAGATCATGAAGAAGAGTTGAGGAGAAACCGGTTTCCTGCAATCTTCCGATCACGGCATCAGCAAACGCGAAAACCTCGTTGGCAAAAGCATCGACAGGAAACTGCGCATGAATCTCGTTGAGATAACGAACCATCTGTTTGCTGTCACGAGGCGTCGGAAATGAATGAACCGTCATTTCCAGGCTGTCACTGAGAAAACAGGCTTCGGGCCACAAAAACCCTTGGCCTATCGCTCCCATGCAATGACTCATTTTCCAGTCAAGAGTATTTCTTTCAGGCTCGGCAACAAGACGCCACCAGTTTTGCAGGAGCCAGACTGCCAGATCATAAGCCGATCCACGCATCGATGAACGAACCGTTCTCGAATTGAGGTCTTCAAGCTCGGTCAGAATCTGATCGGCGACAAAAACCGTCAGGGACGAAAACGCAGAACGCTCGACTCCTTCAGCAGTCGGACGGTCAAGCCACTCGAAATCTATAGCGAAAGGCCTATCCATCTGTTTCTCTCCATCGTTGAAGAACTGCCTGTGCAAAATAATCGGAACGAGGCATGGGATAGCCGTTATAAACACCTGAGGCTGCGTTTTCAAGTTGAGCTTCAACCGGTTTGCCATCGGCAGTGACCGACCAGATATTCCGGGGAAATCCCTGACGCCAGTGCTCGCTCACCATACCTCGTTTGAGGCCATCCCGCAACAGTCGCTCGGCTTCAGCTCTCCGAAAAACACCGATTTCGTCACACAACGATTTATCCGGTCGAGGCTGAGCCGGAGGGGTCAACCCGAAATCTCCCGGATTTCGTTTGTGCTCGGGGTTGCCACCATAGCTGACACGACTCACAATCTCATTGAGAACCTCCGGATCTGCAGGCCCCATAAAACGCCGTTTATCGTTGAATGAGCCTCTTTTTCTCATCATTGCATATTTGCTTGATAAAAAAATGAAAAGGATACACGGTGTAAAACAAGCAGTATTTCCACACGTCCAAATGTAATATAACGAACGGCAATCTAAATCATTACATCATCCTCACAAGGCAAACCGATCCATTCGCCCAACCCTCGCCCCCGATTGCCGAAAAATCCTCATAATCACTGTTTCAGTGCGGGAATACGCAATTTAGCGCATGTCGATTCAGCTCGAAAGCCTGGAGTTTCGACATCGGCGGTCAGCCGCATTCTGAAGCGACACTGAGTTTATGTCGGTGTCTTTGGTGTGTAATTCCAATTCTGTTTCAATAATGCACGTATAATCCAGTACCAGGCGAAGAGGGAATGGGAAGAAGAAGATCGTGTTACGGGTTAAGTGATACGTGTTAAGTTTGGGGAGAGGAGTATCGTTCGCGGGGCGAACGGGAGTATGCTCGCTGTCGCATCGCGGAGCATAGCTCGCTTCGCATTGCTGGAGTATCGCTTCGCGGTAGAAGATAGGGGAATTGGTTCCAGGTTCTGAGTGGAGATCGGAAGAACGTGCTGAGTGCCAAGGGTCAGGTTGAAGAGGCTGGAGTTGAAAAAACATAATTTTATGCCGCGCGGCGCGCAATACTCCCATTCGCGGAGCGAATGATACTCCCGGTCGTACCCGACCGATACTCCCGCGAAGCGATACTCCTTTTCCTCTGGTTAATGGGAAGGAATTTCAGGATTGTCGCGGTGACTATAGAGGTACCCTATAACCGCATGGTTGTATTGGAAATGGAATAAATCCTCCCAACGTCTTTATGTGCTTTCTGCATGAAGCCGAAGGAAGAAAAGATGTTATAGTTCCGGAGCGCGAACGCCAGGAACAGTTTATCGCAGCGATCGAAAAGAGTAGCGAGGCAGCCGGAGTCACAATGCTCTTTCTGCGTCACGCAGCAAAAGCGGAGTTCTGCCGTCGTTGAGAAGAGAGCTTGCAAAGAAGGCAGTAAATGAATACGGAATATCGCTGTCAGAGACAGCCAGACAACCGGGCGTTACCGCCAATGCCGTGAGCTATATGCTGAATCAGGGAAATGAATTCCTGACAGGAGCTGCAGCTGATGACAATTTGCGGGAACAGAACAGCGTCCCCGAAGTTGCTTCCGGTGCTTTTGTTTGGTGCGTTCTACCTGTTAACCGTCAATGAACTGGGCGTATTTGTTCCAGTTAACTGCGGGAACTGTTCCGAGTGATTGCAGTTTTTGCAGCAGTCGAAAGATGAAATAGGCAAAGCAGTTGATGGTTTGATTGATTGTCAATACTCCGTTATCGTATGTGTCGAACGATTTATCCGACAAGGCAACTCCACAGTCGAGTTTCTGTTCGCCAATCAAAGTGTTTAGGTTGCTCAGGAATGCCGTACTATTCATTCCTTCAGACCAATCGATATCTGCAGCGACAATTCCTGCAATTATCGGGAACAAAGGTTTTGCCGGGTATTCCCCTCCAGCATGAGGTATCGGGACAGTTGTGCGCTCCAATGTTCTTACAGATTTCGCCTTTTTTGCGGCATATTCGAGATATACCCTATTGATGGTCGGTTTTGCTTCGAGAACGCAATAGACCGCTTCGGCCGGGATGAACCTGTGGTCGTGCTGGTCGAGCAAGGTAGGCGTGTACTGATTGTCATAGATCACGATATCTATCTGGTCGCTGGTTGTTCCGTTGCTGTCGATGACTATACCGTGATCGACAGCATAGCGTTTCGGCAGGTATTTCCGTAGCACATGAATGAAATGTTGTTCATTTACTTCGCCCATTACTCCGTCATGGGTGATCGATGTTTCCGAAAACTTCAACTGAATCTTAAGCAATTCCTGTTCAGCTGAAAACGCTGACCGGAGAAAGGCTTTTCCGTCCTTTATAGTTTCTGATTTTGCCTTGTTCATTGGATATCTGATAAGGTTTTGTTTACAATCTATATACTTTTAATATAGCTACTATTTACTGATCTTTGATCTGCTTGGCCGGATTATGTTGTTTTATTGCAGTTTCTTTTTTGTATAATAAATAAACTATTCTGTTACGCTTCTCTTCTTTCTGATGTAATCCCGATTACCGAGTATGTCCGATTCCCAAAGAGACTCTTTTTACCTCGGTGCTTTGCTGCATGACGTTGGCAAGTTCATCCAACGCGCACAGCTGACACAATGGACTCGTGCAGCACGTGTTTATGTCAGTCGTGCCGGGAGAAGTCATGCGCATAAACGATATTCAGCAGCATTTCTAAAGCTGTTCCGTGACCAGGGTTGGCTCGCTGAAGCAAACATTGAACACATTGAACATTATGTGTTGCATCATCATGCCGCCTGGGATAGAGGATACACTGATTTATGCAGAAAAAACGTTCCGGTCAAACTTATCCGGATTGCCGATATCTGGGCATCAAAAGAACGGATAAAAGTCGATTTTCTTGAGCCTGTATCGTATTCAAGAGCAAGGCTGCAATCGATATTTTCAAGTATCAGGTTAACCGACAAAACTGGAGATGACTATGTTCCTGACCTTGAATATCACGATCTGACACCGCTTTCCATGAAACCGGAGGCGCTGTTTCCGGCAGGTCAGTCTCCAAGGTTTCCTCAGCAGGCATACACGCCGATCATCAATCAATTCAAGGAGTCATTCGGAAAGATTCGAAATGATGAAGAGTTGTTGCCACTGCTCTGGAAGTACTTCAATGCCGTTCCAGCCCAGACTCCGAACAGAAAGCAGGGGCCACTTCTTGACAGACCGGATATCAATCTTTTCGACCATTCAAGGGTTACTGCGGCCATAGCGCTCTGCCTGTATGACGAGTGGCAACAGGGCAACTGGCAGGGTGAAGATCGTAAAATTATCGGCTATAAGCCCGGGGGACAAGAGAAAACCAGTTTGTCGGTGCCCTGTATCCTGATTGGCGGGGATATTTCAGGAATCCAGAAATTCATTTTCCATGTCCCTTCAAAAAAAGCAGCCAAAACACTCAAGGCACGGTCATTTTACGTACAGCTTTTTGCAGATGTTTGCGCAAGAAAGGTTCTTGATTTCCTGAAGCTTAAACCGGCAAACCTTCTGTACACCGGTGGTGGCAGGTTTTACATTCTCGCTCCAAAATATCGGGATCCTCAGCTCGATGACTGCCGGAAAGAGATTATGCAGAGTTTGCTTAACCGTGACTTCATCGACGACGAACTGTACCTTTCTCTTGCTTCTGTTGATGTTGCTCCCGGCGACTTCATGAGCGAGTTCGGCCGGAAATGGGCTGACGTGAACAAACTGCTTGAGGATGCAAAACTGCAGAAATTCAGGCAATTGGGATGTGAGGAGATATTTAAACCCAGAACACAACGTTCAGCAGGCGAAAAGCCGAAAAAAGGCGACCTGTATACGGATATTACCGGATTATTGAGATGCAAAACCTACAAGGTTTCAAGTTTCGGGAATTCCACCCCGGAATCGGAAGGTGATGCGTGGAAAAAGCTTTTCAGGTCGATCGGATATGACGTGAATTTTACCAATGGCAGTACAGCCGACAGCAGCGAAAAAACAGTTCGATTCAACTCAACGGACTTCGAAGGTAGCTATTCAGACTACCGATTTGCCGTTAAGGACCTGCCACGTTGGGATGCTGAAACCATCAAGCGGTTCAGAGAGCATCTTGAACTGTATGGACGCAGCATGGAGGATTATCTGGACGATGATGAAAAAACAGGAGAAAAACGTCCTTTAAAGGATGACGATATCATCACCTATTCACAGCTTGCTTTCAAGGCTTTTCATGAAACCGGAACGGAAAAACTCGGCATTCTGAAAATGGATGTCGATGATCTCGGAAAAGTGTTTGCTGATGGTTTTGAACGGGATATCAGAACACCATCTCGGATGATGTCGTTATCGCGGTCATTGCAGTGGTTTTTCGAGGGCTATATGAACACGGTTCTTCAGGAAGACCAATTCAAGGATTACATCTATCCGATATTTTCCGGTGGTGATGACCTGTTCATGGTAGGGGCATGGCACAAGGTTTTTGACCTGGCACTGAGAATACAGGAAGAGTTTCAGCGTTTTGTCTGCAACAATCCCTCGTTGACACTCTCGGCAAGTCTGCTGGTTGTCGATGAGCATTACCCGGTATCGCGGTTTGCCGTGCTTGCCGAGGAGCGGTTGCACAGGGCCAAATACGAGACGGGTAGCAAGAAGAATGCCATTAATGTTCTTGGTCATACCCTGACCTGGCAGGAGTTCCGCGAGGCGCAAAAGGTCAGGGATGCGTTGCTGGAGATCGTCGGGTACGAGAACTCCCGTGCAGTTATACGGAAAGTGCTCAGGGGATGCACCGGCCTTCAGGTGCTTCACGAACGGGCGGCTCGCCAGAACAGTATCACCGTGGAAACAGAAAACAGCCTTCAGGTTGCCGCCTTGTTTGCCAATGAGCCGGTTTACGGCGAAAAGGTCTGGAGGATGGCTTACTTCCTTCGTGATCTCGAACAACCCGAAGCAAAAGAATGTGCCGGGAAGATTCTTGAGATGTATGAAAATGTCATTGGTCAGGCCATGCAAAAAAAATTGGTCAACCCCATGAAGATTGCTGTCGGGGCACGCTGGGCTGAATTTGCATCACGGACATGACGGCTATTTTGATTAACGTAACCGGATAAAGCAGTGACGGAAACAAAAAATGTATATCATGAGGGGGTGCCGGCAACCGATAAGATGCCGGATGTCCAGAAAGCTTTGGAATTGAATGAACGGGAAAAGGGATACGAGAAATTGATAAAGGATTCTTTTGTGGAAGATTATGTTGCATACATTTTCAGTGACCACACGAGCGACTATAATGAATATATCGATAAAGTCAAGCGGTATGTTTCTTACAAGTGTAAAGATGTCACCACGGCACAGTTGAGAAACGTCTATGCCCGTATCCAGAAAGCGCCAACACCGTTTGCATTGCAAATGTTACGCCCAAAAATCGCTTATGTTGCCGGAAGGACAGAGGTGTATCAGTTGAAAGTGGTGATGTTTCTGCTTGAGCAGTTGATTGTCAGGGTTGACGGGCCTGAGAAGCTTGACCGTTTTAAGGCTTTTTACGAGGCGATTGTCGCGTATCATAAATATTATCATGGACGGAGACAAACGTGATGTCAAAATTTACCGGAAAAGTTTTTATCAGGGGCCGTATCGTCGCTAAAACCGGTTTGCATATCGGCGGCTCAAAGACGACGCTTGACATAGGCGCCGTTGATCTGAATGTCATCAAAACAGCGGAAGGGCTTCCGTTCATACCCGGCAGCTCCCTGAAAGGAAAATTGCGTTCGATTCTTGCCCGCGAAGAGGGCAGTGAAAGGGTGGAAGACGATAGCGTCATTATCAAACGGATATTCGGCAGCGCAAAAGATAAGGTTAGTGGCGATTCAGCCCGTTTGATTGTCAGGGACGCTTTTATTGCAGGTGATGCAAGAGAGGGGGATGAAGGGCTCTGTACTGAAACCAAGTGGGAAAATACGATCGATCGTACAACAGGGGCCGCCAGGCATCCCCGCCAGGTTGAGCGGGTTTTGGCCGGTACCGAGTTCGATTTTGAGATGGTGTACAACATCTATGACGATATTAAAGAAGAACGCGAATTGAAAGGCGATCTCGATGCTGTTTTCAGGGCGATGCATATTCTCGAGGATGATTACCTTGGCGGGCAGGGATCACGAGGTTACGGGAGGGTCTGCTTCAGGAACGTATCCGTTACAAGGAAACTGATTTCGGATTATTCCGGCGGGAATCAGGATTCCCCGTTGGTATTGGAAGGTCGTGACAGCGTCAGCTTTATATCGGGGTGTCATGAAAGCGATTCTGCTGATTCCTGACCATGGATCTCGCTTTCATCTTGGCGAAACGAGCCTCGATGATACGAGCGATCTGTTGCATGCCGATACCCTGTTTTCGGCCTTGACGACCGTTTATGCACTGGCATTCGATTCCGGGGCGCAACGCTTTATAGGGTTTGTCAGGAGCGGAAAACTGCGGTTTTCATCCGGCTTGTATGCCGTACGGAGTTTTTCTGCCGCGGGGCCGAACGGAGCATGGAAACTGTTTTTTCCCAAGCCTTTGGTGAACTATCCCGAAACATGCGATGCAAGGCGCCTGAAAAAGATACGCTATGTCTCCGGTGCGGTGCTGAAGGCGATGAATGTGCAATGGGACGGGGAGAATTGTTTTACAGATTTCAACGTGCTGGATTGTCCTTCTGTCGGCGGTGAGTTTATTTTTCATCGTGATGAGCTGAACGATTTCGGCGTGTCTCCGGATGGCTTGTCGTTCCGGCATGTGGTCACTGCACCGAAGGTTAAAGTTCATACGACGGATGACAAGGACAGGTTGTACCATGTCACTTCTGTTCAGTTCAATGACATCCAGTGCGGTGTGTCACGGCTGCGAGGAGCTTATTGCGTGCTGCTGCACAGTGAGCTTCTGCCCGAGGAGGAGAAAGAGCTCATGGTCGCCTTTCGCATTCTTGCCGACGAAGGGGTTGGCGGTGAGCGCTCTTCAGGTTGCGGTCAGTTCAGGACAGTGGAGATGACCGACATCGGGTTGCCCGAAGCTCCGCCTGATCCGTCTTGTCATCTTGTCCTGTCGCCTGTTTCACCGGCAGACGATGCCGAATTCCAACAGATGCACCGGTATGAACTATTCGTTCGTGGCGGCGGTTCAGCAGGCTTGCACGCAGACCCCGAAACTGTTCGCAAGCAGGCACGTTTCATCAGGGAAGGAGCTGTGTCGAGACGACCGATTGACGGACGTCTTCTCGATATTTCGCCGCAAAAGGATGAACGCATCTTACGGTATGGCATGAATTTTTCCATTTCCCTGGCATGACAGACAAGCTGATTCAGAAAAGGATGACCCTTGAGGCTATTTCCCCGATTTTTATCGGGGCTGGCAAGGAAGCAGTCTTTTCGCCCTGTACGGATTTTGTCCAGGAGGGAAATGAACTGATCTGTCTTGATGAACGGAAACTGCAATCATTACTGATGAGCAGGCCTGAACTCGTCGACCGGTTTGTCGAACACGTTCGTCAAGAGGGTATGCTGGAGGATTTTCTGACATACCATTGCAACAGTTCCGTTGCCTCGCTTGCAAAACAGCGGATTCCGGTCGACGGTGAGGTCAGAAGAAAACACATCCAGCGCTTTCTTGAAACGCAAGGAGCTCCCTTTGTACCCGGAAGCACCATCAAGGGTGCCATGGCAACGGCCGTCTTGTGGGACTGGCTGCTCAATAACGAGTCGGGTCTGCAAATGCTTCAACACATTCAGGGCTATGTCGGCAAAGGAGACCGGAATTCCATGAAAAGCTGTAAGGTGACTGACCGGTGTTTCAACCGCCGGCTGGATAACACTTTTTCGCTCGAAGATCGAAATGATGCCGAAACGCCTGCCGAACTGCCCACTTATCATGCGTTCCGTTTTTTGCAGATCAGTGATGCAAGGCCGTTTTCACCGGAAACCTTGCAGGTCAGCCAGGTTGAACGGTTGCGCATAGTGCCGTTACCGGAAGAGAAGAGCGGTAAGGATGAAACCTCTATCCCACAGTGGCGTCAAACCGTTCGTTCCGGTGCGAGCACATTGTTTTCATTGTCGTTGCTGCACTCGGAACAGAAAAACGGGTTTCAGTTCGTCAAACATCAATCGGTAAAACAGCTATTCCTGATCATCAATTCTTTTTCAAAGGCCTCGTGCGAGCGGGAACTGGCGATGCTCAAACACCGTCACCCGGCAAGTCCTTCTGACGTTTCAAGGCTGATCTCGTTTTATGAAACACTACTCAATAACTTTCCCCGACCCCAAGCCAACGAGGCTATCCTCAGGATTGGCGGCGGAAAGACCTGGTTCGACAATTCCATCGGCCTGGCGATCGGTCAACTCCATTCAAAGAAGCCTGGGCGGGAGAGCGAATCGTTACTTGGCGATTACCTGAAAACTGTTCTGAACATCGACATCGCTGACGACTGCTTCCCGCAAACCCGTTCCGTACTGCTCAAGGATGGCACTCCTTATCAACCGCTTGGATGGGTCAGGCTCAAATTGCTCCCGAACTGATCAGTATGTACACACCCCTCTCTTCTCTCCGCATCGCGCGGTTCAGGTTTACCATCGAGCCGACGGAACTGGTGCAGTTGCCGGATTACAAGGGTTCGGCGCTGCGGGGCGGGTTCGGGCATGCGTTCAAGCGAGCGACGTGCCTGAGTCGTGACCGTCGGTGCGAGCAGTGTATTCTGAAATCGGCGTGCGCCTACTATACCGTTTTTGAAACAAAGGTGTCGCAGGAGATCGCCGACCGGTTACGGATCGGGGCTGATGCGCCGCATCCATTCCTGATCGAACCGCCGATGACGGGGCAGCACACGTTCAGGCCGGGTGATTCGATACGGTATGGACTGACCCTCTTCGGTACGGCCATCGACAAACTGCCGTTTTTCATCTACGCATTTATGATTCTCGGCGAGAACCTCGGCTTGGGAAAAGGCAGAGGGCGTTTCAGGCTGGTGAGCGTCGAGGATGATGCGGGCCGGAATATCTATGACAACGGTAATCTTGTCGGCCCTGCCACAGTGACGCAATCGAAAGATATTCTCGAAGCGGCCGGTACGTGTGACCGTGACCTCAGCCTCGAATTCCTTACCCCCCTTCGCATCAGGACTTCCTGGAAACGTCAGGAACAGGAGTTGCTCACCGGCATCGCGAGTGACGATGATTTCCGGCTCCTGCTCAAGTCGCTCTATCACCGGGCGTTCGTGCTCTCACAGCTATACGGAGATCATCAGGAGCAGGAGCCGTTTGACAGCCGCAATTTGCCGCTTTTCGATGGCGATGTGCGTCTTGTTGAGTCAAAAACCCGCTGGCTTGACTGGACGCGCTATTCCCAGCGCCAGCAGCAGTCGATGCAGCTCGGCGGCATCATGGGGCGCGTCACTTTTACCGGAAAAACCGGCCAGTACATACCATTGTTCCGGCTTGGCGAATATCTGCATATCGGAAAAGGAACCGGTTTCGGACTTGGCAAGTACCGGATACTTGAATCTGTAACCACTACTGCTGATGAGTGACGACGCGCTGTTTCTCCGGACGCTCTACATTCAGGAACAGGGATCGATGCTCCGGATTGATAACGAATGTTTCAGGGTAACCCTCAACCGGAACGGGGATGAGGAGGAGCTGCTCGATATTCAGTGTATCAAGGTTGGTCAGATCGTTATTTTCGGAGCGTGTATGATCACTCCGGCGGCAATGCGCCACTGCTTGTGCAACCGGATTCCTGTGATTCTGCTCTCGCAGCATGGCGAGTATTTCAGCCGCATCGAATCGACCGACGATGTCAATATCAAACTTGAACGGCTGCAGTTCCAGCGATCCACCGAAAACGCCTTTCCGCTGGAGTGTGCGCGATGCTTTGTCCGGGCGAAATTGCACAATTCAGGCGTGATGCTTAAAAGGCATTATGAGAAATCTCGATCACCTTCGCTTGGCAAGGCAATTGAAACATTGCGACAGATCGAAGCACACACCGACAGGGCTGAAACAATCGATGCCGTGCGTGGTTATGAAGGGAGTGGTGCTGCTGCGTACTTCGGTGTGTTCGAAGAGCTGTTCGAGGCAGAGGGGTTCAGTTTTCGGCAGCGGATCAAGCGTCCGCCGACGGATCCGGTCAATGCCATGCTGAGTTTCGGGTACAGCCTGCTTTTCAATAATATTTTTTCAATGGCCCGTCTGCACCGGCTCCACCCCTATGTCGGGTTTCTTCATGCCGACAAGCCGGCACACCCGGCTCTCATCAGCGACATGATCGAAGAGTTCCGTACCGTTGTGGATGGTCTCGTCATCGGGCTTATCAACAAACATCTGATCAGCCCGAGGGAGTTTACTCTTGCGCGACATGACGATGGCAGGGCAAAGGGATGTTATCTTTCCGATGCTGCCCGAAAAGTCTTTCTTCGTGAGTTCGAAAATCTCATGCACCGCAACACTACACATCCCGGAACAGGATATGAAGTGACCTATCGCCGTTGTCTCGATCTGCAGGCCGGGCAGTTCGCCCTCTACCTGAAAGGAGAAAAGCAATACATGCCGTATCTCAGGAGGTGATAAATGTTTTTTCTTGTTTCGTATGACATCTGTGATCACAAACGGCTGCCGAAAGTGGCAAAACTCATGGAGGGATATGGCGTTCGCGTCCAATACAGCGTTTTCGAATGTATCCTGACCGAACGACAGTATCAGGAACTGCAACGACGATTAAAACGGTTGATCAGAGTCGAAACAGACAGTGTTCGCTTTTACCGGCTCTGCGACTCCTGCCAGGGAGAGATAACCATAATGGGTCAGGGCACGATAAGCGGTAATGAACTCTATTTCATTGCCTGAAAAGAGTATATGGCTTTTTGTACACGGAGCTTTGTGCAGGGAGCGATGTAAGGCCGTTACTATTCATAACAGCATGAAATATATGCCGATACGGTGACAACGCCGTTAAAAGCTCCGTGCAAGGCCTCAAAATGATTGTGAAAAAAGAAGTTACCGGAAATGATCACTGTCGTTTATTTGCCTGATATGCATTATTATAAAATGTTGAACGACCTCCGTGTAAATCGGCCCGCCGAAGCCCGTCTGAACAGGGTTTCACAGGGTACAGTAGATGAAGACCTGACGTAATAAGAGGGATTGAAACTAAAGCATAGCAAAGCGTCTCCAGATCCCGAGTAACAGTAGGTAGATGAAGACCTGACGTAATAAGAGGGATTGAAACAAATAGTTGTCGTGATACTCGAAATCACCTTGATTGGTAGATGAAGACCTGACGTAATAAGAGGGATTGAAACAGGGTGTAAGCAGCTCTATAAACATGAAATAAGGGATACGTAGATGAAGACCTGACGTAATAAGAGGGATTGAAACCGACTCGAAGACTGCCCTTTAGTAAGGAATAAAATAGCGTGTAGATGAAGACCTGACGTAATAAGAGGGATTGAAACTTTACCAGAGTGTGCTAATGCTGCAAGAGTGGCTTCAAAAGCTGTAGATGAAGACCTGACGTAATAAGAGGGATTGAAACGGAAATTTCCGGAAGGTACGTGAAATCCCTTTTTCTCTCGTAGATGAAGACCTGACGTAATAAGAGGGATTGAAACACACCTAATGCATTGAATAGAGTTTTGTACGCTTTTATATTTGTAGATGAAGACCTGACGTAATAAGAGGGATTGAAACGGATAATCATCGTGTTCCTTTTTGGGAATACGCTTCTCCGTAGATGAAGACCTGACGTAATAAGAGGGATTGAAACATATATCACCACTCTTCCCTCCCAAGGAGTCTCTCAGCAAGTAGATGAAGACCTGACGTAATAAGAGGGATTGAAACTCCTCAGGATAAGTTGCTCGTATGGCGTTTTTCTCACGTAGATGAAGACCTGACGTAATAAGAGGGATTGAAACATGGCGTAGTCGGTTGCGCCGATGCCGGGGCCGGTACGGGTAGATGAAGACCTGACGTAATAAGAGGGATTGAAACTTCAAGTCTCTACGTTGGTTAGACCCGATTCGCTCATAGTAAGTAGATGAAGACCTGACGTAATAAGAGGGATTGAAACTTCTCACTCGCCGTCAGGGCTTTTTTTTTAGCGCGGTGGTAGATGAAGGCCTGACGTAATAAGAGGGATTGAAACTCTTTTTTACTACCACAATATTGACAAGTGTTTTTATCTGTAGATGAAGACCTGACGTAATAAGAGGGATTGAAACATCATCTCTTCAGGCAACCCCACAGCGTTTAACTCTTTCTTGTAGATGAAGACCTGACGTAATAAGAGGGATTGAAACATCAAGCGCGCCGGCCAACCCGCCGCCCGTCTTGATCAGTAGATGAAGACCTGACGTAATAAGAGGGATTGAAACTCTTTATCCAGTATTGCAATTTGATATACAGGCAGCGTAGATGAAGACCTGACGTAATAAGAGGGATTGAAACACTCTCAATATAACCTTTACCGTAACCCGGCTGTTCGAGTAGATGAAGACCTGACGTAATAAGAGGGATTGCAAAGGGGGGCGGACATTCCTGTCCGCCATTCAGGCAGCAAGCCGCGAAACACCCTCCGGGCGAGGTCAAACGACCTGTAGGTCATTCGGAAAAGGATTGCTGCGGTTTCGGGATCTGGCGGCGTGTCGTAAAAAACCAATGGCGGACAGGAAAGTCCGCCCCCCGTTAGATCAAGAGGGATTGAAAAGGAGGGCGGACATTCCTGTCCGCCATTCAGGCAACGAGCTTCGAAACACCCGCCGAGCGAGGTATAACAACCACTACGTCATTCGGAAACGGATTGCTGCGGTTTCGGGATCTGGCGGCGTATCGAAAAAAACCAATGGCGGACAGGAATGTCCGCCCCCCGTTAGATCAAGATGGATTGGAAAGGAGGGCGGACATTCCTGTCCGCCATTCAGGTAACGAGCCGCGAAACACCCGCCGAGCGAGGTAATACAACCTGTACGTCACCCTGTACCATGTTATCCAACGGGGTCTTTCGCCACCATAAGGGAGCCGGTCGCTCCCTTCAGTGATTTTGGTAAAAAAAAGAGTTTCTGATTTAATGAGCAGCACGGCGGTCTTTGCTTGTGATCCGGAATACTCTCGAAAAGCCAGACTCTTTGATATATTCAATGTTACGTCACTTTTTCCGGGCAGGAACCAAAATACTCAACCTTTACAGGGTTTTGTTATTTGAAACAGCTGGCGACAGGATGGGGCGTTAAGAGGAAAGAATACAGGCGGCAATAAAAAAGGAAACGCCCCCTGCAAGTGGAGGCGTCGGGCCGGGGATGCTATCTCCGGGGATGTTATTCCAATTTGCGATCAAGATGACTTTAAAGGTCACATTTTCGTCATTATTTAATACAGTGCGTTTGAGAATTTAAGACCATTATGAATGCAAACTGGAATTACAGTTGAAATATATGCATTTTGATATGGGAACGGCAAATGATAAGCCTCAGATAGAGTTCTGGTACACATTGACGGATTCACCCTCTGTTTTGGAATGCTTGAAGCGAAGCCTGACAACTGTAAATGGCTGAATTTTAAGAGCTTGGCAATCCGGCTTTTAAACCGAATCAAACCCTTGTTGGTATAAAATATTTTACCAGCAGAGTAAGCAACAATTCCGATAGGCAAAAAAGGCAGACGACATACATCGAAGCGCTCGATACTATCGGTGTTAAAATTTATTACGGTAAGTACCAGAGTGCTATTTTGGAATGTCATCGTTGCGGGAATGTATGCGCAGGCTATAATGAGAAAATGAGATGCGTTAATCGTGCAGCTCAGATGCTTGTTGGCGCTTGTCAGGATCAGTACGATATGGCCATGCTTATCTCCGGCGACAGCGATCCGGTGCCGCCAATACGAGAAATGCACTCTTTATTTTCGGTTAAAAAAGTCTTTGTCGCTTTTCCGCCAAAAAGGCATAGCAAGTCAATGGCTTCGGTTGCAATTCAAGCGCTCATGCGGTAAAATCGATAATGTTTTGTGCCTCAAACTCAATCTCGACATCGTTGAACAGCGGTTCAGGCAAACCGTCGAAAAAAAACCATATTCCCCATTCGCTGGTCGATGAACTAAAACCTATACAATGAGTACTATGGCAGAGATCCGGTCCGAAAACATGAAAGGAACCTCGCTCGACATCGCCGCTGAAAACCGCGCCCGGCTGAAACAGCTCTTCCCGACGGTCTTTACCGAAACTCGCAACGAGCAGGGCGAGCTCTGCGAATCCATCGACTTTGAAAAACTCAAAGCCGAGCTCGGTACCTACAGCGACCTCTTCGAATCACGCCGTGAGCGGTACGGTATGGAGTGGCCCGGCAAAAAAGAGGCCCTGCACCTCATCCAGACCATAAGCTCCGCCACGCTCAAACCATGCCGCGCAGAATCGGTCAACTTCGACACCACCCAAAACCTCTTTATCGAAGGCGACAACCTCGAAGTGCTCAAGCTGCTCCAGACCAGTTACTACGGCAAGGTGAAAATGATCTACATCGACCCGCCCTACAACACCGGCAAGGAGTTCATCTACCCCGACAACTTCAGCGAAAGCCTTGAAACCTATCTGGAGTATGCCGGGCAGGACGGACGATGGAAAGACAGTCAATCCGCAAACGCAAAAGAAAATCCCCGCTACCACACCCGATGGCTGAACATGATGTACTCTCGCCTCTATCTGGCAAGGAACCTGCTCCGCGATGATGGTGTGATCTTTATCAGCATTGACGATAACGAGGTGAGCAATCTGCGGAAGCTGTGCGACGAGATTTTCGGAGAGGAGAATTTTGTGGCGAATATCGTATGGGAAAAAAAATATTCACCTCAAAATGACGCTAAATATTTTTCTGACAGTCATGAACACATACTTTTGTTTTCAAAAAATAAAAGTGTTTTTACGATTGGTTTATTACCAAGAACTGATGAAGCAAATGAGCGATACAAAAATCCAGATAATGATCCACGAGGTCCATGGAAATCAAGTGATTTAACAAGGCAAGAGTACCGATCTAATGATGATTATGAAATCATCAACCCTTTAACGGGAAAAGGATTTAGGCCACCAACAGGTAATAGTTGGGGTAGACCAAAAACAAATATTGAAGAACTTATTCGTGATAATCGCATTTGGTTTGGTTCTGATGGAAACAGTATGCCCTCACTAAAAAGGTTTTTATCCGAGGTAAAACAAGGGATAACACCTCAAACAATTTGGATGAGAAAAGATGTTGGTGACACACAAGAAGGCAAAAAAATAATTATAGATATTTTTGGTAATGCTACTATTTATGAGACACCTAAACCACCCCGTTTAGTTATTAAGCAATTGGTTACGGCTAATTTTTCAAAAGACGACATCATTCTCGACTTCTTCGCCGGTTCAGCCACCACCGCCCATGCCGTCCTCGACCTGAACAAACAGGACAAAGGCAACCGCAAATTCATACTCGTTCAGCTTCCTGAACCCTGCGCGCCTGAGAGCGAAGCCTTCAAGGCAGGGTATAAAACCATAGCCGATATCGGCAAGGAGCGCATCCGCCGGGTCATCAGCAAGCTCAACACCGAAGAGGAGGGCAAGCTTGATCTCGACAATGCCGGCAGGCAGGATAGGGGCTTCAAGGTGCTCAAGCTCGACAAGTCCAACTTCCGCCAGTGGCAGAAGCTTGACCCGTCAGCATCGAAAGAGCGGATTCTTGAGCAGCTTACCCTGCACATCGACCATATCGACCATCAGGCAACACCCGAAGACCTGCTTTACGAAATTCTCCTCAAGGCCGGATTCAGCCTGACCGGCAACATTGAAACCGGAACCATCACCGGAAAAAAGATTTTCTCCGTCTCCGGAGGAGCACTCCTGCTCTGCCTTGAAGAGAGCGTCAACAAGGAACTGATCGATGCGGTCATCGAGCTCAACCCCCAGCAGTTCATCTGCCTCGACTCCGCCTTCCACGGCAACGACCAGCTCAAAGCCAATGCCGTGCAGACCTTCAACGCCCACAACATGCAAAAGGAAAAGCACAACCAGATTCTCTTTAAAACGGTATAAGGCACTGCCATGGCAAAAAACTTGACAGATTCTGCCATTGACCGGCAGAACATTCTCAACAACCCCTTCGCTGTTGCCGAAATCCAGAAAAGCATCGGCCTGAAAGGAATCGAGTTCAAAGGGCGCAAGGTTCTCCTGAAAGAGCAAGTTGCGGTTTTTTTTGAAGTTACCCTTCGTACCATTGAAAATTATCTGGCAAGCAACGAGAATGAGCTTCACCGGAACGGTTACGAGGTGTTGCGCGGTAAATCATTAAAAGAATTTAAGTTAGCTATTTCCGAACAGGATGTTCCCGAAACAGATTTCGGGAACATCCTGAAAACTCCTCAACTTGGCATTCTCGACTTCAGAGCTTTTCTCAATCTGGCAATGCTCATCACCGAAAGTGAACGAGCGAGGCTGCTGCGGCAAGCCATTCTTGATATTGTCATCGACACCATCAACAGCCGCACGGGAGGAGGCACCAAATACATCAACCAGCAAGATGAAGATTTTGTAGTCTCCTATTTCAGGGAAGAGAATTACCGGAAACAGTTCACCGATGCACTTCGGGACTGCGTCGATATGGGAAATTTCAAGTACCCCATGTACACCGATAAAATCTATGTGAGCATATTCAAAGAGAACGCAAGGGAATACCGCAAAATCCTGCAACTCCACGAGAACGATAAAGTCAGGGATACGTTTTATAGTGAAATTCTTGATTTGATTGCATCTTATGAGTGTGGCTTTGCCGATTTACTTCAGCAAGAGTATCTGCAAAAAGGAAGACAACTCGTTTCATCAGAAGTAGATATTCTCTTCCGGCAATTCGAAATACAGGCGCACTGGAAACCCTTGATCGAAAAAGCAAGGATGAAAATGGCCAGCCGTGATCTTGCTTTCCGTGATGCGCTTCATGAACAATTGAAAGAGTATGTTACCCCGTTACAAGCCGAAGAGTTTGAACGGTTCATTGGTGCACAGAGTGCTGAGCTGAATAAGCGTATCGAAGAAGCTAAAGATGTCATGAAACGCCTCAAGGAGCGGGAGTGATGGATGTTATCTACATATCGGTAGAGCAGGTACCTGCCATTCATGCAAAAACTGTTGAGGTCTCAGGTGGTGGAGTATTTGGTTGGGCTGATCAAGGCGAAGGAAAACTCGGAAGTGTTCTTGAGCACATTCAGAATGATATCTATTATCCAACCTTCCTTGATAAAATTACTCATCTGTTTTTCTGCGCTAACAAATTCCATTGTTTTCAAGATGGCAACAAACGGATTGCCATTGCTCTTTCAGCTCAGTTCCTATTGCTCAATGGTCATGTGCTCTGTGCATCCAATTTTATACGAGAAATGGAAAACATCAGCTATCACCTTGCCGCAGGCAAAATAGATAAAGAGTTTCTCCGTGACATTATCGAGGCTGTTATCAATGAGAGCTATGATGACAACGAAGAGTTGAAACTAAGGCTCTTGAATGCAATACAGGGCGATTTATGAAACTGAAATTCGACTCAACCCTCGACTACCAGATCGAAGCCATAAAAAGCGTTACCGACCTGTTTGAAGGTCTGCCGTCACGCAGTTCAGGATTTCAGATCGATCTGGGTTCATCGGGCAGCATCTATAACGATCTCGGCATTGGCAACGACCTGATGCTTTCAGCAGATCAGATCCTGAAAAATCTGCACCTTGTTCAATCCCGCAACAACGTGCCGAAATCGCGCTGCCTTACAGAAGAAGCCGGGCCATATACTTTCCCGAACTTCTCCGTCGAAATGGAAACCGGAACAGGTAAAACCTATGTTTATCTGCGCACCATATTTGAGCTGAACAAGCTTTACGGATTCAGGAAGTTCATCATCGTAGTGCCTTCGGTTGCCATCCGCGAAGGAGTAACCAGCTCCATCAAGCTGATGCGCGACCACTTCAGGGGGCTCTACAACAACGTTGCCTTCGATCACTTCGTCTATCAGTCAAAAGACCTCAGCCGTGTTCGCCAGTTTGCGGTAAACAACGAAGTACAGATCATGGTCATCAACATTCAGGCATTCATGAAAGATGCAGGGGAGAATGTCGATTATGCATCGCTCACCGATGAACAGAAAAAGCGACTCAACGTTATCCACCAGGAACAGGACAGAATGTCAGGCCGCCGGCCCATTGAATATGTGCAGGCAACCCGGCCCATTCTCATTATCGACGAGCCCCAAAGTGTGGACAATACCGAAAAGTCGCAAAAAGCGATCCGCAACCTCCAGCCGCTCTTCTGCCTGCGCTACTCGGCCACCCATACCAACCCCTGGAATCTGCTCTACCAGCTCGATCCCGTCCGTGCATACGACCTTCGTCTCGTCAAACAGATCGAAGTTATTGACGCATCAGGAACCCAGGACTACAACCAGACCTTTGTCAGGCTCGACGCCGTAGGCTACTGGCCAAAAACAGCCAAAACCCCTCAGGCGAAAGTCACCGTTTTTGAAGACCAACCAACCGGCCCTCGCGAAAAGCAGATAAAAATCAAGCACGGCACCAACCTTGCAAGCCACACCAACCGAACCGATTACGAAGGCTGGCTCGTAACCAACATCAATGCCGAACCGGGCAATGAATATGTTGAGTTTCAGAACGGCATCATCATAGAGCGTTTTCAGGAATCCGGCGGCATGTCGGACGAACGCATCAGAAGCCAGATCGAACAAACCGTTGAAGCCCACTTTGCCAAAGAGAAAAAGCTCAAAGGCAAGGGGATAAAAGTGCTCTCCCTCTTCTTTATCGACCATGTCAAAAGCTACCGATCCTACGATGACGACGGCAGGCCATGTAAAGAAAAAATCGCCAGATGGTTTGAAGAGGCCTACACGGCAGCATCCGGTAAATCAATTTACTCGGGCCTCATTCCATACCGGGCAGAAGAAGTTCATGACGGATACTTTTCAGCCGACAGAAAAAAAGGCAAAATTGTAGACCTGCTTGACACCAGCGGCAGTACGGCAAAAGACGACGAGACCTACGAGCTCATCATGAAAGACAAGGAGCGCCTGCTCTCTCCGGATGTGCCACTTCGCTTTATTTTCAGCCACTCGGCCCTCAAAGAAGGGTGGGATAACCCCAACGTCTTCCAGATCTGTACGCTTCGTGAAATGGGTACCGATCGTGAACGCCGCCAGACCATTGGCCGAGGTCTTCGTTTGCCGGTAAATCTTGATGGCGACCGGGTCTATGATGACCAGGTCAATCGCCTCACCGTCGTAGCAAACGAAACATTTGAAAACTTCGCCAAAGGGTTGCAGACCGAAATAGAAGCCGCCATCGACCCAACCGGCAACTTCAAATTCGGTCGTCTTCCTCAAATTGCGTTCACTCCCGTGCTCAATAAAGAAGGATCCGACTACCTGTCGCAGGATGAGTCATCTGAAATCTGGCAATGCGTTGCCGAACACGGGCTGATTGACAGCTATGGCGATATAACCACCGACTTCACGCCCGACAAGCCGGATTTCACCTTCAATCTTCCGGAAAAATATGCCGGTCTTGAAGATGCCGTTCTTGGGCGCATGCAGAAGTTCCTTCCACGTGATTTTGTTCGCGATGGCCGTAAACGGGAAAAAGTCCTCTATAACAAGCGGGTTGAACTGAATGATGATTTCCGGATACTCTGGAACAAAATCAGCCAGAAAACCAGATATTCCGTTGCATTCGAAACCTCCGAACTCGTCAAGCTCGCCGCGGAAAAAATCGGTTCCATGGCAGAAATCAAGCCCGTACTGATAGAGATAACCAAAAGAGACCTTGAAATAAAGGAGTCGGGTATTGAAGGGGGCAAAGTCACCAGTAACAGAGTTCATATTGCTGTCAATGAACAGCCGCTGCCGAATATTCTCTCATTCCTGCAGAGGGAAACCGAGCTGACCCGAGGAACTCTTGTTGAAATTCTGAGGCATTCAGGTCGATTGAAAGACTTTACCATAAACCCCCAGTCCTTCATGTCGGAAACCGCTAAAATGATCAACCGGGCACTGCACGAACTCATTATCGACGGCATCAAATACGAGCCCATCAAAGGCCAGTACTACGAAATGCGCCTCTTCGAAGCAGAAGAAATCGAAGAATACCTCAGCCGCCTCTATGCCGTGCAAAGTACCGATAATCGTACTCCGTTCAACTACATAGCCTACGAATCCGGAACTGAAGAAGATGTGGCCAAACTGCTCGATGCTGACGAACGCGTAAAATTCTTCTGCAAACTGCCTCGCTGGTTTAAAGTGGCAACGCCTCTTGGCGACTATAACCCCGACTGGGCCGTGGTCGTTGATGAATCGCAGAAACTCTATCTCGTTCGCGAAACCAAAAGCACCCTCGACAGAGATAAACGACGCTCAACCGAAAACAAAAAAGTCGATTGCGGCAAAGCCCATTTCAAGGCGCTGGGAGTCAACTTCAAAGACGCCACAACAATTCATGAGGTCTTGAATCCGTAGGAAGCTCAAGCATGTAAAATGTCCGGTCACAGGCGGGTCAGAAATATTCACGCACTCCTCAAGCCCCGACATCTTGCTGCACACCGCAAACCCCTTCACCACAGCCGTGCATGCACCCGCATTCGTCCCCGACGTAACCGCAATGCCGGCATAAAACTCCGTGCCGGGATCAAGCGTCATCGTTTGCCGCAGATACCATGTGCAGCTTTCTCCGCGTCTCGAATATGCTCTTATCTGCGTGCAGGAGTCGATATGCAAAGGAGGGCGGACATTCCTGTCCGCCATTTAGGCAACGAGCGGCGAAACACCCGCCGAGCGAGGTAAAACAACCTGTACGTCATTCGGAAACGGATTGCTGCGGTTTCGGGATTTGGCGGCGTGTCGTAAAAAACCAATGGCGGACAGGAATGTCCGCCCCCCGTTAGACTGATCTTCTACAGTTCACAAATACAAGTATTTCTATTACAATAAGTTGGCGTTTTAAAAAAAAGTGTTGGCACCACCATGGTGTGTTTTTTATTCATAAATCCATCTGCGAGCTATACGTTACGAATACTTTGCGGTATTGCTACATGGACAGCTTGAAAAACCTTGCCACAAGTTCCCACACTGGCTGTTCTGATGGCAAGTTTTCGTCCACTCTCCTCAATGGTTACCTCCTGAAGAGCCATCAGGTCGCGTTTAATATCCTCCCATTCAAACTGATGGCCAACTTTTTCCAGGCGTTGATCGAGCTCTTTGCGAAGTACCAATGCAAGAAAACTACAGAAGACGTGGCCTCGTATTGTTTCATCCTGTTTATGGAAGACTGGACGAGTTTCAAATACTGTTTT
>Ga0194110_10000261_pt1 | contig 65324 bp, 42 predicted proteins | sample TA2Kig1200mmetaG_FD_146192 | JGI IMG/M metagenome (GOLD analysis project Ga0194110, IMG submission 146192) | Freshwater microbial communities from Lake Tanganyika, Tanzania - TA2015032 Kigoma Deep Cast 1200m | ecosystem: Environmental > Aquatic > Freshwater > Lake | place: Tanzania: Lake...
AACGCGCTCATCGAGATCTATGGAACGCCGTATCCGGACGACAAGGGGCCGGGTAAGACATACTCTCAGGACTACGACGGTCCGGATCTCTACCACTACATGTACGCGGAGACTCCTGAATTGGTCTTCCCAGGAATTCTCGATCCGACTCAGGCGAAGACCATCCGGATCGACGTCCAGACACTTCCGCAGGGATGGATCAGTGGGCTCGAGGCGAAGCCGGAGAGTTTCGACTTCCTGCAGCTCAACGATGACGGGACCGGCAGCGACCCCCGATCGTCCACCAACTACGTGGAGTACATCCTCAGTCCCCATGGGTATTTCGGGAAGCCCTCGTCCTGGACCGGCAAACGCTCGAGTCCTGGACAGCTCCAGCAGGCGATCTCGGAACAGATCATGGCTCGCGCCGCATTGCTTCAGGCGTTGGACGACAGTGTCCGAGCCAAGGTCGCACTGGATGGCATGATCCGGATGCGACAGGCGCTGGTGGAGGCCGAGGCACAGGTCGACCAGTTGACCCAGGGTCTGGACGAGGCCGATCAGCTGATCAACCAGATCGAGCAGGCCGCAGAGATCTTCTCAAAAGTACAGGACGGAATCTCGGAGGCAGCGAAGTTGGCCGCCGATGCGGCCTCGATCTCGTTGCCATCGTCATTCATTGCCGGGTTGTCGGTCGGTGGAGACCTCACCTCGGTTGGACGCGGACTCCTGAAGGGAGCCACGGTGGCGATCGAAAACAGCACCACGGCGATCTCAATCGCCCGCGAGGCGGTGGCGGCCGCCCGCGAGGCCCAGGGAGCGGCCGACGCAATCGGCATCAATTATGGCCAGGTCAAGCCGCTGGAGAAGACCGAGGATCAGCGGGCGGCCATGTACCAGCTGGAGCAGGCTCTGGTGGCGGTACAGGAGAAGACCTACGACATCAACCGGGCGCTCCAGCGCTATGATGACGCCCAGCGCCATGTGGCAAGTCTAATGGCCAAGGGAAACCGGATCATGCAGATCCGCGAGAGTTCCCGTCAGCGCATGGCGGCCGTCATCCAGGGGTTCAGCACCCGGGACGCTGCATTCCGGTTGTTCCGCAACGAGAAGCTTGAGCGGTACAAGACCCTGTTCGACCTCACCTCACGCTATGCGCTGTTGGCGGCCAACGCCTACGACTACGACACAGGCCTCCTCGGGACCGATGAAGGGAAGGGGTTTGTCAGCCAGATCATCAACAGCCGGGCGTTGGGCGTGATTCGCAATGGGGAACCCCAATTTGCTGGAAGCAATACCGGGGACCCGGGCATCTCAAGCGCGCTGGCAGAGATGAAGGCCGACTACGACGTCCTCAAGAGCCGTCTGAGTTTCAACTCCCCCGATGGCTATACGACCCTCGCGTCGCTGCGCACCGGAAACCTCCGGATTCTGCCCGACACGAATGGGCTCTCCGCGTGGCAGGACTATCTCCAGGGCAGCATGGTCAACAACATCCTGGATGACTCCGATGTCCGGCGGTACTGCCAGCAGGCCGACCGGGGCGACAGTCTTCCTGTCCCGGGGCTCATCCTCACGTTTGCCACCACCATCACTCCCGGACAGAACGTGTTCGGGCAGTCCCTCGCCGCCGGTGACGCCGCGTTCCACCGGAGCTCCTTCGCCACAAAGATCCATTCGGTGGGTGTGGCGTTCGAGGGATACCGTGGGATGGCCATTCCGGGACAGAACAACACGGGCGACCCGAGCCTCTCGTTCCTCGATCCGCAGGCCCTCGCTTCGAATCCCTACGTGTATCTGATCCCGGTCGGTGCCGACATCATGCGGAGCCCGCCTTTGGGGGATCAGAGCACCCTGCGTCAGTGGAAGGTCGACGACGTGGCAATTCCACTGCCCTTCAATATCGGCGCGTCGGGTTTCTCCGGAAAACCCTTCTACCAGTCGGCGGATTCGCTCACGGAACCGTTGTTCGTGATCCGGAAGCACCAGGCATTTCGTCCCGTGGACAGCATCAGCCAGTTCTCGGCCAACGCCTACTTTGGCAGCTCGCTCCAGTTCTCGCAGTTCACCAACCGCCGGCTGATTGGTCGGTCGGTCTGGAATACTCAGTGGAAGCTCGTCATTCCGGCAGATTCGCTGCTCGCGGATCCGAAGGAGGGACTCGCGCGCTTCATCCAGACCGTCACCGACATCAAGCTGCAGTTCACCACCTACTCGTACTCGGGCAACTAGGATGAATCCTGCCACACCCATGCCATCGCAATCTTTCATCCGGAGCCTCTCGGGCCTGGTACGTCTCGCGCTGCTCCTCCTGGGCGGAATGGCGTTGCTGCTCGTGTCGGTCGAGGCCTATCCGCCAGCCCCGCATCACACCCTTCATGGCGTCCTCCGGGACGAGTACGGAACGCCCATCGACCTGACTGGTACCGAGATCATCCTTGAGACGTCCTCCGGCATCCGGATCAAAACGCTGGTGAATCCTGGGATCGAGACAGGTTCCAACTACCGGCTCGAGGTTCCGATGGATGCGGGACTCTTGTCCTCGGCCTACCAGCCGACCGCTCTTCGCCCCACGGTCCCGTTCCGGATCCGGGTCAAGGTCGGTGGAGCCACCTACCTTCCCATCGAGATGAAGGGGGATTACGCGAAATTGGGGAAACCCAGCGAGCGTACCCGCCTCAATCTCACACTGGGGGAGGATTCCGATGGGGACCTGTTGCCCGATGCGTGGGAACGTCTGGTCAATCCCGACATCAGCCAGGTGCATCCGAACGGGGATGCCGGCAACGGGATGACTTATCTTGATACCTACTATGTCGGCACCTACGTCGTGGATCCCAAGCAGGGATTCACCCTCGAGATGCGCGGCATCCAGCAGGGTGCTGCCCAGTTGCAGTTTCTGGCCGTTACAGGGCGCGCCTACGTGGTCGAGGGCTCCAGCGATCTCAAGAGCTGGCAGCCTGTCTCGTTCCGGGTGAAGTCCGAGGGTGGTACTGCACCCCTGCGACGGACCTTCCAGACCTCGACCATTAAGCCGATCGATATCGAGGTTCCCGGAAACCAATCCGATCAGCCCCTCAGCTATTTCCGGCTGATCCTTCAGTAGCACCAGTCCCCAATGACCGGCTCACTTCCCATGGCAAAACAGCTCGGAAAGATCCGGGCTGTTGCCGTGACGCTTGTCGTCGTAGTGCTGACTTTTGGAGCCGTTCGGGAGGTGTTACTGCGGCGTTCCAAATCGGTAGGCTCGACTACCGTGACAGAGACGGTTTCCCGCGATTTGTTGGAACAGAGTGATGGCCGGTTCTTTCGGAGGGGAACCTCGAACACGTTCAACGGATGGATCACGGATCACTTTGAGAATGGGGAAGTCCGACTGAGATCGGCAGTTGTGGACGGTCGTCTGCATGGCATCTCGGAGGGGTGGTCCACCAACGGCGTTCGGAACCTTGAGGAGGACTTTCTGGATGGGCGACCGCACGGGCGCCGGACGACGTGGCACGCGAATGGCCAGAAGCGTTCGGAAGGTCAACTGGTCATGGGGCAGCAGGATGGTCTGTACCGCCTTTGGAATGAGGATGGAACCCTCTCGACTGAGGCATCATTTGCCATGGGTAAGCCCCACGGGACCTCTCGAATCTGGTATTCCAGTGGCTTCCTCAAATCGGAGGTTGTGATGGATCAGGGAACTCTCCTTTCCCGTCAGGATTTTCAGGATGGAGAACGTCCCGGTACAGCCATCTTGGCCGACCGAAACTCCCCATGATTTTTTCGATGAAGCATCCACAGCATCACCGCGCACGTCTCCTACGGGCGCTGGTCAGAGGAACCCTCGGTGTCGGCCTCATCCTGCTCGGGTTCGCTTTGCCCGCAAGGGCAGGACTCCTGGGTACGGCTCCCTCGAACGACGCCTTCTCAAGTCCAGCTGAGATCCAGGGCGGCTCATCCACCTCGGTGGGTTCCAGCATTGCAGCGACACGAGAAACTGCTGAGCCGGATCACGCCGGAAAAGTGGCAGCGGCCTCGGTCTGGTGGATCTGGACTGCGCCCGATACCGGTCCCGTTGTGATCGACACCGAGGGAAGTTCCTTCGATACGCTTCTGGCGGTCTATACCGGGGGTACCCTCGAGAGCCTTAAGCTTGTAGCGGCTAGCGACGACGCCCCCGGAGTCCCAACGAGCCGTGTCCTTTTCAGGGCGGAGCAAGGTGTCACCTACCGTATCGTCGTCGACGGGTATCAGGGCGCCTCGGGATCCATCCACCTCAGGCTGGTTCTCGCATCGAATCCCACGCCTCCCGCGATCCTATCCCAACCCGTAGGTCAAATCGTGCCCGGTGGAGTTGGGACCAATGTCCTCTTCTCGGTGCTGGCCACGGGCAGCATGCCGCGTGCACTCCAGTGGCAGAAGGATGGGATCGACCTCGCGGGGCGGACCCTTCCGCTGCTCGTTCTTTCGAATGTGATGGTTGCAGACACCGGCGATTACAGGGTCGTGGTCCGAAACGACTTCGGCAGCGTCACCAGTTCCATCGCCAGACTGACGGTCCTGGAACAAGGCGGTCAGGATCAATTCTCGGAGCGAATCGCCCTGGGGGAGGTCCCTGTTCTGACTACAGGATACAACGTGGGGGCCAGTATTGAGGCTGGGGAGCCACGCCACCGGGGGGTGGACTGCAGCGCCTCCATCTGGTGGTCCTGGAAGGCCTCTCGAAGTGGACGGGTCCGGATTAGCACTGCGGGAAGCCAGGATGCTAAGGGCGATCGACTGACGACAGTCGTGGGGGTCTATCGGGGAGAGGGGCTCTCCTCGTTGAGTCCGGTCCGGGGTTTTCCCGAGGAAGCCGTGGACGGTGTTGTTTCCGGTGGTAACGGGTCGCTGGTCTTTCGTGCAACGGCGGGGACCACCTATCAAATCGCCGTGGCCAGTGCGACCACTGCTGACGGAAGCGCGACCACGGGTAGGGTGGAGTTGGTTCTTGACCAATCCGTTGACAACGATGCCTTCGCCAACGCCCTGAGCTATCCCGCCGACCATTCGACCGTGGTTGACGACAGCACCGGGGCTAGCATCGAACCGGGTGAACCGAGCCACGCCCGGCAGGCGGGGGGACACTCGGTCTGGTGGCGTTGGGTCGCTCCTGAGGATGGTATCTACGAGTTGGACACCGAAGGCAGTGCATTTGACACCGTGTTGGCGGTTTATACCGGGGATCGGCTCGATTCGCTGCGGGTTGTGGCCGAGGATGATGACCGCAGTGACGAAGGTGCCTCTATGGTCAAATTCCAGGTCCAGAAGGGGACTGTCTATCACTTCGTCGTGGATGGTGAGCCCAACCAGGGTGAGGTCGAAAGCGGACCCATCCGACTCAACCTCAATCGTTCGTTGGCTCTCAATGATCTCTTCGCTGATCGTGTGACGTTGTCGGGACAGACCAATCGGGTTTCCGCCACCAACGTCGGTGCGACCAAGGAGGCTGGGGAGCCGGAGCACGGCGGCAACCGGGGCGGACGTTCGGTCTGGTGGTCTTGGATGGCACCGCTTACGGGCCCGGTTGTGATCACCACCCTGAACAGCACGTTTGACACCAGCTTGGGTGTCTACATTGGGAACGACGTTCAGTCCCTCTCACTGGTTGCAGAGAACGAGGATTTGAATCCTCTGGATCCTCAGTCCGGAAGTGCGGTGGCCTTCAAGGCGCTTGCCGGTCAACGGTATGAGATCGCTGTGGACGGTTATCGCTCGGGTTCAGGTGAAGTGGCCGAGGGGACCGTGGAGCTGGCCATCATCCAGCCGACGCTCCCTCCCGAGGGTGGGAACGATCTTTTTGCCAAGCGGTTTTCCCTGATGGGAGCGACGAACCTTGTCGCGGGCTCAAATGGCAATGCGACCAAGGAGTCCGGGGAGCCAGACCATGGGGGCAACATCGGCGGCAAGTCGGTCTGGTGGTCTTGGGTGGCACCGGCAACAGGACCTGTCATGGTTGGCACCTTGGGAAGCAGCTTCCGGACGGTGTTGGCCATCTACCAGGGTGGCAGGCTCGATGGTCTGGACCTGGTGGATGAGGATGAGCGTAGTGGTCTCAACCAGAGCAGCGTGGTGACGTTCAATGCCGTGGAGGGGGCCGAGTACCAGATCGCTGTGGATGGCTTCAATAACGGCGACGGTGCGGAGTCAGGCCGTGTGGTGCTGAGCCTTCGCCAATTCCCCGCGGGACCGTTGGGTGCCAACGATGCCTTTTTGGATGCCACACCCATCTCCAGCCTGTTCCCGTTTGTCGTCGGTTCCAACCTCGGGGCCTCCCGTGAGCCGGGTGAACCGGCCCATGCCGGAGTCCGGGACGGTCGTTCCATCTGGTGGACCTGGACGGCACCCGTGGATGCCGCCATCGCCATTTCCACCGAGGACAGTGATTTCGACACGGTTCTTGCCGTCTATGTTGGGGATGAGTTGTCCAGTCTTAGGCGTGTTGCGGAGAACGATGACATCGATCTCCAGAATCCAAGAAGCCGGGTAGCCTTCATGGCGACCGAGGGCACCACCTATCGGATTGCGGTGGATGGCTATGGCATGGAAATGGGAGAGGTCCACCTTTCAGTTCAACCGCTCCAGGAGGTTTCACAGGTTCCAGTCGTCCGACAGGAACCTCGTTCCCAGACGCGGTTCCGCGATGGGACAGGTGGAGGCATACCAGTTGTTTTTGAGGTCGTGGCGACAGGCCAGGGACCGATCAGCTACCAGTGGACCAAGGACCAGGTCGCCATTGAAGGAGCCACCGGACCCGTCCTCACCCTTTCCAATCCAGGGCCTGCGGATGCGGGATCCTATCAGGTCGCTGTCAGGAATCCGCTTGGTGAGACCGTCAGCAGGGCGGCTCGGTTCAACTGGTTGGATATGCCGTTCAATGACGACTTCGGGAGGCGTATCCCTGTCGAGGGCAGTCCAACGACCCGGACCACCGTCCACGGGTCGATCCTGGGTGCGACCAAGCAACCGGGAGAACCAGAACACGGCGGCGAAATAGGAGGTGCATCGGTGTGGTGGAGCTTCGTTGCCTCAGCCGATGGATTGGTGGAGGTGAACACCCGGGGGAGCGGGTTCGACACGCTGCTGGCGGTCTATGAAGGGGACGAGGTGGATCACCTGACCTTGGTTGGCGAGAACAACAATGTGGTCGAGGGGGGCGACCATTCGAGCCGAGTCCGATTCACCGCCATCGCCGGTCGGCACTACCAAATTGCTGTGGATGCCCAGAAGCCCAATGAACCTTCTGGCGGAGTGGTCCTGAACATTGGGGCTCCGGGTTCCCCGATGGAAATCACACAGCAGCCTTCAGGGCCGGGGACGGTGCTCAAGGGAAGCGCTGCATTCCGTCTTCAGGTGGGTGTGACCAACGAGACACCCGCTGTGCGATACCAGTGGTATCGCAATGACGTTGAAATTGCTGGAGCGAACCAGCCGGCCCTTCTGGTCGATCCAAAGGGGCGAGATATCAGCGGTCGCTATCAGGTTCGGATCTCGGACGGACCATCGACCCTCTTTTCGGATTGGGTCCAGGCCTGGGTCGCTGTACCCCAGGTCCTCGAGGCGCCCCAGTTTCTGGGCTCCGGCAATGTGGTGATTCGTTTCTCGGATCCGGATGGAACCCTCTGCCCTCTCCCGGCGCGTCTCGAGATCCAATCGGCCGATGGGATGGATTCCATTGAGGGATGGAGAAAGGCCACCGGAACCGTGACCCAGAAGGAAGGTCGTTTCCAATTTGAGGAGAACTCCGCATCCGGTGGATTCCTTCGTCTCTACCGGGTGATTGAGAAATAGCCGCCCTGCCGAAGGAAGGACCCTTCGGTATTTTCCCGGCACTTCTGTCTGAGTCCGTTCACCCCGCCAGGTCCTTGGGGTCAAAACTCGTTCACCCCTGGTTGGGCGGGAGGATCTCGATGATCTCCGCCAACACCCGACCCTCGGCGTTCCGCAGGGCATTCTGGCGTCCGTGGAGAACGCATCGCCCCTGGATGCCGAATTCCTGATCGAAGAACGAGCTGCTCTCGATCCTGAAGAACGCCGTCGGACGGCTGGTATACCGGATCCCGCTGTTGTTGAGGATGCCCCCCAACGGGCGGCGCTCCTCGAGGATCAGTCGACGCGACTCTTCCGGGAAGAGGTCCAGATGGATCCGGATCGCACCGAACTCCACCGGCCGCCCCGTCCCGTCGAGCTGCAGGATCGATTCCCGCCCGTAAAGGTCCCCCTCGTGGAACCGCGACAGCACCCGGAGATGGATCGTATCGCCATGGTGTCGCTCCAGCGTGCGGGTCATGTCCCGGTCGTGCACGAGGAGCGATCGGTCTGGCTCCGGCATCGCCTCCGCTACCACGACCTCGAAAACGGGCAGGGGACGTCCATGTCGACGGTGGAAATTGTCCAGCGGGGAGAGGACGGATGTGGGCACGGAGGTCATGCGATGGCGAGGATGGCTCAGGCGTAGCGTCCCGTGCGGTGCTCGGGTTTGAAGAACTCGAGCAGCAGTCGGTCGATCTGCAGTAGACCCTCGCGGGTCACGCCGATCCGTCCCGGCGTCTCCACCAGGAATCCCTGGGATCGGATCGAGGCCAGGGGGGTGGCGAACCGCTCTCGCGGGTCCTGTCCGAACTTCCGCGTGAACCCATCGAGACTCACGCTGCCCAGCTTCAGCTGGAGCATGAACTCCCGGATGTACCGCTCGTCCTCGGCCGTCGGGTAGGTCCGGAACACGGGCAGTTGGTCCGAGCGGACAGCGTCGAGGTACGGCTGGAAATCGTGATGGTTCTGGTAATGGACCCCTCTGAGATGCCCGAAGCTGGCCACGCCGATCGACAGGATGTCGGTCCCGGAGAAGAGGCCATCGCGGTAGACGAACTTCACCTTCGCCGGATCGCGCACGATCGTGGTGCCGCTGGTGACCGTGTAGCCGAACTTCTCGAATTCCCGGTAGGCGTAGTCTACCCAGCGACGCTTGGTCTCCCAGTCCGCGACGGGCGCGACCAGTTTCCCCGCAGCCTTCATCTGCTGGTAGATGCCGGTGTTGTAGGGCACCTCCATCTGGTAGACGGTCAGGGAGTCAGGACGCAGCTCCACCGCCTTGGCGACCGCCTCCTTCCAGTGGTCCTCGGTCTCCTCGACCATGCCTGCGATGAGGTCGATGTTGATCTGCGGAAAGCCGATCTCCCGGGCGTAGGCGTAGGCTCGGTGGATCTCCTTGGACCGATGGGCGCGGCCGTTGACCTCCAGGATGTGGTCGTCGAAGTGCTCGATGCCCAGGCTCAGCCGGGTGACCCCAAGATCGCGGATCGCCCGGAGCTTGTGATCGGTGAGGGTTCCTGGCTCGCCCTCGAACGTGACCTCCTCGGCCTCGTCCCAGGGGAGCAACCGCTTCATGCCGTCGGAGAGAAACCGGAGCTGATCGGGCGACAGGTAGCTCGGGGTGCCGCCACCGAAATAGAGGAACCGGGGTTTCCGACCCCGGATCCAGGGCTTTTGGGCGAAGACCTCGAGTTCCTTGAGGAGGGCATCCAGGTATCCCTTGATCTCGTCGGCGTTCTTGTCGGTGTAGACCCGGAAGTAGCAGAAATGGCAGCGCTTCCGGCAGAAGGGGATGTGGGTGTACAGGCCGAGCCGGGGGGCGTCAGAGCCCGGGTCCTGGTCGAGCACGGACTCGAGAGCCTGGAGGGCATCGGGTTTCCAGAAGGCGAAGGGCGGGTAGTTGGCGACGAAGTAGTTCCCGGCGGTGGTCTCCTTCTGGAGCGGCGGTCCTGCGGGCGGGGGTGGGGTAGGGGGCGGGCTGGAACTCATGGGGACGTGGGGGGATTGGAGCCGAGGCAGTAGACGGTTCCGTCGTCGGCACCGATGACGAGACGTCCGCCCATCAGGGCGGGAGAGCTTTGGACGGGCTGGCCGATCTCGTAGTTCCAGCGTTCCTTGCCGTCGGCGAGTCCCACGCCGTAGAGGCGGCCATCGTCGGATCCAACAACCACCTGGGAGCCGACCACGACCGGTGAGCTGTCGACCTTGCCCCGGGTGGCGAAGGTCCAGACGGCAGTTCCGGTCTTGCGGTCCATGCAGTGGAGCCGCTTGTCGCGACCTCCGACCAGAATGCGATCCGGGGTGACGGCAGGGGAGGAGAAGTAGGGAAAGGCGCGGTCCTTGTAGGTCCACAGCACCTTGCCGGCATTGAGGTCCACGGCGACCAGGGCGTTCTCGTAGTGGCCCACGTAGAGGATGCCGTCCACGAGCGCCCCGGAGGCGGCGATGTAGGCGCCGACCTCGATCTCCCGCGTCTGGACTCCCCGGACGGCGTCGACCACGTGGACGATGGCGTCGCAGCCGCCGAACGCGGTGACTCCGTTTCCGACCGCAGGGGTGCCGTTGATGTAGTTGCCGGTTTCGACGGACCAGTTGGTGGTTCCGGTGGCGGGGTTGAAGCTGTGCAGCCGGAAGTCGTATCCGCCGACGAGGATCTGTCGGGCCCCATTGGTGCCTTCGACCCAGGTGGGGCTGGAGAGGATCTTGTCCTCCAACCCGTGGCTCCAGAGGAGCTTCCCGGAATCGGCCGCGAGGGCGTAGACGTTCGTGTTGGCGGTTCCGAAGTAGACCCGGCCGTCGAGCACCAGGGGGGATCCCTCGATGGGTCCGTCGGACTTGAAGGACCAGATGGGTTTCCCGTCGAGGAGCGACAGGCAGTGGAGGTTGGAGTCGGTGGACCCGATGAACACCCTGTCTCCAACGATCGCGGCAGAGGATTTGACCGCGGCACCGGTCTTGAAGGTCCAGAGCAGCGCGGGCTTCTCGGGGAAGGCGCCCTCGGCAAGGCCGGTCAGCTGGGGATTGCCGCGGAACATGGGCCAGTCAGCCCCACGGACGGCAGATGCCAATGCCAACGCCAGCCACCCGAGGAGGAGGATCGATGGTCGGGCGATGCTCATGAGGCCGATACGGTTCGCCGTGCCGTCGCGTGTGGCAATGGAATTGATACGAGTGCGTACGAAAGGAGTTGGGTCTCGATGGGATCGGGATCATGCGGTTTCCGGAAGGTCTGATCCGGTCCGCCACCCGAACCGGGTGTCGGCGTGGAATCGGTCCGAGGCTTGTCGGTTGGTTCAGATGGGTGGCACCTGGATTCGCCGCACGCAGACCACAAACTCATTGCGATCCCGGGAGGTGCTCACTAGTTTCGCTCGGCTTCGCAACCCGCGCGGGTAGCTCAATTGGATAGAGCGTCGGCCTCCGGAGCCGAAGGTTGTGGGTTCGACCCCCGCCCCGCGCACCAGTTCCCCCCAGTTCTCCCCAAATTCCAGGATCCCGACCCGGAGACCTCCCCGTTTCAGAGCCTCGCCAGTAGGGGAAGGTTGTCAGGATGGGAGTCCCGCCAGATCAGCACCAGCGCGTGTTGGAGTGATTCTTGCTTCTTTCCTGATTTTGGATGTAGGAGCTCCTGGGAGTGGAAATACGCGGGTTTGTCATCTTGGATCCTCACGCCGCATTGAAACCGCCGAACCGTTGGGCGGCCGCGGGAATCTTTGCGCTGGTGTTCGCCATGGGCTGCCTCCTTGCCGACATCGTGCCGGGCTCGGTCCAGAAGGATTGGCCTGCGAATTTAAAACGGCATGTCGTCCGCCTCAACCGGACGCCCAGCGACGAAGCCTCCCTCAAGAGGATCACCATCGCCGAGAATGCGTCGACGGGCACCAATGCGTGGTCCCAAGGCACGCAGCTCGGAATCCGGCTGCCTTTTGCCCTGACGCATCCGGCGCTCGAATACTATGAGGCCCTAGTTTTGGGGTATCAGAAGCGTTCCTGGAAGACGTTCATCGAGCCCAGGAGTCTCATGGACTACTCGGCGGCGGTCTCGCACCACGAGACCTTCGAGCGGGATGGGAAGACATTCCGGGAGGTCGACGTGGTGGAGTTGAAGCTGGCCTTCCATGCGGACTTCACCCAGGAAGGCACTCAGGGGGTGCACTTCACCAAGACCCGCACGGTGGTGTTGGACCGCAAAAGTACTGTGATTGCGGTCTTTGGCGATGGGCCCGCCGAGGCCCCCGTCCTTGCGATCTGATCCGGTCGAGCCCAGTGCGGTGTCCGCCGCCGGATCGATCGGTGGCGGTCTGGATCAGCTGCCCTCTACGACCGTCCAGACGCGGGTGAGGGATCCGAGATTGAACACGCGGGTGTAGCCCAGGCCTCGGAGCCTCTGGAAGGCGATCCCGCTTCAGCCGCCGCTGAGGCAGTGCAGCAGTAGGACCCGATCCTTGTTGCGCACCTGCCTTGCGATGCCGTCCACGACCTGTCCAATTGGAATGAGGATGGCTTTCCGGACGTGGTCCTCTCAAAATTCCTCGGGTGTCCGGATGTCGACCACCAACGCTCCCTCGGCGAGGTGGCGATGGGCCTGATTGGAGGAGATCTGGGTCCACCGCCGCCAGAGCAGGAATGCGAGGGCCAGCCCGACGGCAAAGAAAAGAAGTGCCCAGTTCTTAGCGGTTTCAACGCACGGCCTCGACCCGGTAGAAGCGGGGCTGTCCTTCGACACCAGTGTCGATGTACTCGGTGGTCGCGGCGCCTGCCCGGGCCCGCTTGATCTGGATCCATTTGGAGTCTGGCAGTCGGTCCTTCCGGAGAATCCGATGGGTGGCCCCGATGACACTGGTCCAGCGAATCGATGGATTCTGCCGGATTCCTGAAGCGAAACCGTCGAGAGGGGCCACCGGACTTGTACCGGCCCGATATTCGGTAGGGTTATCGGAACCGTCGTTGTCGGGATCGGAAGCACCAGCTGCCCTTGGATCCAGTGCCGCCTAAGCTCCGAAGTACTTGAGTCACCAGTCCCAAGAGATCTCATCATCAAATGGGGGCACCAGCACATAGTCGCGCTGGATGGGGTCTCCAAGCGGAATGTCACTCTCGAAGGCCTGGACGATCAGGCGCGTGGTGTCCGTCAGGGTGAGTATCGAACCGAGGGCTAGGGAATTGGTCGTGACCCGGCTGCCATCGAGCGAGTGGCGAAGGACCACTCCGGTGTCAGTCATCGAGACCACCTCGAGCAGGCCTCGGAAGGTCAGGGAATTTGGAAAGACAAGGAAACGGTCGGCCGTCCGGCGAACCAGCTGGATGGCGTTCAGGCTCGGAATGTATTGGGCGTCTCGATCGGCATGGATCACGAGAGGGTCATGACGGCTGACCAAGACGTTGGTGAACCGGACGTACTGCCGTCCTTCGGCCCACGGTGGCGCCTGCCAGCCCGTGTTGGTGGTGGTCGACCGGGTTCCATGGAGGACCGATCCTGAGGTCAGGCTGAACGCGGTATTATAGCCGTCGCCGGGTCCGCCGTGACCGTAGAGATAGGCGTCATAGAACCCGGTGGGCAGGTTGGTCGCCGTGAGGGTGATCCGCTGGGTTCCGCCGAGGGGATAGACGTAGAGGGCCATGAGGGGATGGCTGGCACCGCTATCCCAGGCCCCGGGAGCATTTTAGACGATCAGGCCTGCTGTGCTCGGCGTTCTTGTGGCGTCCAACAGCGGTATGACGGATCCCAGAGTTCGGCACCCCCCTTGGCCGTCGTCGCGGGAGTACGGATTCCAGAAGTCGTTGGTGCCCTCGCCGCAAGCCGCAGGGCCGGAGTAGGGAGGCGTCGCGGGAGTGCCGAAGCGGAAGTTGAAGAGCCCCAGCTGGGTTCTGGGGGCTGGAAACTAGCCAATGGAGTGATGGCCAGTTCATCCACCTGCAGCTCGTCGCTGGGTTGGACGTTCCCATCGATCACAGCCCGTATCCCCACCGGAAAGCTCGGAGCCGTGGAGACCCCCATGGACGAACTGCCATCCGGGCCCAGAGGGAATGAACACGAAGATGTCCCCGGGGACGTCCCAGAGGTCTAGGTGCATGGTCGCCTTGCTGTTGGAGGGGTTGGGACGTCGAACCCATTCGCTCAGGACGTGCGGCACCCCTCTCGGGAGGCTCATGGTGGCGCCCAAGGTGAGCGCGATGCCTGGACCGGTGAAGGTGCCGGGGGAGATCACCACCCCGTTGGTGCCCCGGGCCGCCGCAGTGCCATCGATCCGAGCAGTGCCACCGCTTCCTGCTGGGAGAACCAGTTGCCAGTTTCCATCGAGAACATATCCCGTCCAGGCAGCGAGTTCGCCACGGGTGATCTCAAAGGAGCCACCCTCCACAGGGGTCCAGGACCCGGTTCCGGGACGGAGGGTTCCACCAGTGCCTCTTGGGTCTGGATTGCTGTTGCCGAGGCGAGGCACAGGATCATTCCGCCGAGAATCCTGTGGATTCGGCCCCAACTAGACGTGGAACCCTTGGTAAGGGTCACTTCCGACGTGTGGACCTCCCTGTAATAAAATTTTTCGACGATGAAGCCGTCCCGATGACGCAGGGTCCGAGGCGGTGCCTCTCTCGAGGGACTTAGGAGTGACCCCGCGACGGACGGGGGGGTTCAGGCGCCCGTATTCGTCTTTTGCCGGCAAGAGGTCGATCCTATCCTCATCCCATGAACGCCGTCCTTGAAGCACCGCAGACCGTAGGGATCCGTCCCCTCCGGGATGTGTCCGATCCGCTGTCCCTTGAGATCCTTGAGCTGAAGCGTCGTCACAACGCGGTGATCCTCGCCCACAACTACCAGATCCCGGAGATCCAGGACGTCGCGGACTACGTGGGGGATTCACTCGGGCTCTCCCAGCAGGCGGCACGGACCCCGGCCGACGTGATCGTCTTCTGCGGAGTCCATTTCATGGCGGAGACGGCGAAGATCCTGAATCCCAACAAGCCGGTCCTGCTGCCGGACCAGGACGCGGGCTGTTCCCTGGAGGAGAGCTGCCCGGCCGACAGGCTCGCAGCCCTGCAGCGGACCAACCCGAACTTCTACACCATCGCCTACATCAACTGCAGCGCGGCCGTAAAGGCGATCAGCGACGTCATCTGCACGAGCGGCAACGCGCGGAAGATCGTCGAGAACGCCCCGAAGGACCGCGACCTGCTGTTCGTTCCCGACGAGAATCTCGGAGCCTGGGTGACCGAGCAGACGTGCCGGCCGATGACGCTCTGGAAGGGCAACTGCTACGTGCATGTCGAGTGGACCCACAACGCCATCCAGCGGATCCGTCGGGAGCATCCCGGGGCGCCCGTGGTCGCCCACCCGGAGTGCACGAAGGCGGTCCGGATGCTGGCCGACGAGGTCTGCTCCACCGAGAAGATGGTCACCTACTGCCGCCAGAATCCGGCCAAGGCGTTCGTGATCGCCACCGAGGCGGGCATGTTGCACCGGTTGCGTCGGGAGTGTCCCGACAAGGTCTTCATCCCCGCACCCACCGAGCGGTGCGCCTGCAACGAATGTCGGTTCATGAAGATGAACACCCTGGAGAAGCTGAGGGATTGTCTCCGGGACCGAACCCCGGAGGTCCTCCTTCCAGCCAACATCCTTGAGAAGGCCAGGTTGCCGATCGAGCGGATGCTGGAGATCTCCGCGCGGCCCTGAGTGGGGCAGGGTGGGGACGGAAGGGATGGGGTTCCGAAGGGACCCCTCGGGCTTGCCGCTGGGGAGGTGGTGTTACAACCTGATCCGCTTGCCATGAAAGCCTTCCTGACCACTGCTGCGGCCTTGTTGTGCGGGACCCTGCTGGGTTCAGAGCCGAGGTTTCGCCCCGTCAACATCGACACCAACATCGCCATCGGCTACGGCCTCGCCATCGCCGATGTGGATGGAGACCGCCGGCAGGACATTGTCCTCTGCGACAAGAACCAGATTGCCTGGTATCGGAATCCAGAGTGGAGGAAGGCCGTGATCGCGGAAAACCTGACGCCTCAGGACCACGTCTGTGTGGCGGCGGCGGACATCGATGGCGACGGCAAGGCGGAGATCGCGGTCGGGGCGGGGTGGAATCCAGGCGATACCCTGAATTCCGGGGCGGTCTTCTATCTGGTGCCCCCGGAGGATCGAACCCGTCGATGGGACGCAGTCCGGTTGCCCCACGAGCCCACCGTCCATCGGATGCGCTGGGTCCGGGATGCGGATGGGAAGCACGTTCTCGTGGTCGTTCCGCTGCATGGCCGTGGCAACAATGCGCAGGCCGGGGACGGGGAGTCGGTTCGTATTCTCCAATACCGGCGCCCGGCGGACCCTAGAACTCCGTGGTCGGTCTCGCCGGTGACTCGACCGGACTGGCTCGCTCTACACAAGACCCACAACTTCGATCCAGTGCCGTCCGACGGCGCCTGGCCACAGTCGCTGGCCATCGCTGCAAAGGAGGGTCTGTTCATGGTGGATCCTACGGGAGGCCTCCGTGTGCTGGCCACCAACGCCATCGGGGGTGCTGGCGAGGTTCGGTATGGACGTTTGCCCGTCGGCAACTTCGGTGCCGTCGTTGAACCGATGCATGGGAACACCTTGGCGGTCTACCGGAAGGACGGTGATAGGACTCAACGACTGGTCCTTGACGAGTCCCTGGTCGATGGACATGCCGTGGCCTGCGGCGATCTGCTGGGGCTGGGACGGGATCAGATCGTGGTGGGATGGCGCGCGATGAACCGTCCCGGGGTGCGTGTCGGTCTACGGCTCTACATCCCGGAGGATGCAGCTGGAAGCTTCTGGCGACGGGTCCAGGTGGATGACAACACAATGGCCTGCGAGGACCTTGCACTTGCGGATCTCGACGGGGACGGGCGTCTGGACATCGTCGCCGCGGGCCGGGCAACCCGCAATGTCGTGGTCTGGTTCAACGAGACCGGACGGTGAATGACGGGTGAAGGGTCTATTTGGCGCCGGTTCCAGGTCGAATCAGAGGCTCGGATTGAAGGGGCGGCGGGCGCTCTGTGCGTGAATCTCATCCTCCTCAGGCTCAACGTTTGACTTTGGAATGGGCGCTCCTCTTTACTCAGCCGCGTTTGTTCCCCGGAAACCTTTCAAACGCAGTTCCGGGGACATTCAAACCATTTTCCTGTGGCTGCCAAAGACGACTATCTGCTCGATACGATGCTCGAAACGGGACTTCTGTCCCCCGAGCTGGTGGATGGAGGCCGTGCCGAGGCGGAGGCGAATGGGGAAGGAGTCCTCGATACCCTCGTCAGGAAGGGCTCGGTCGAGCCGTCCGTGGTCACCATGGCCAAGGCCACCTACTTCGGGGTGGAGTCGGTCAATCTCGGTGACCTGCGCCTCCGGGACGAGGTGATCGCGCTGATTCCGCGCCATGTGGCCCGGAAATTCAACGTGATGCCCGTCGGCCAGAGCGACAGCGGCGCCGTGATCGTCGCCCTCAGCGACCCGTCGGACATCGATTCCGTGGACGGCCTGCGTCATGCCATCGGCAAGGATGTCGAGATGCGGGTGACGAGTTCGACCGACATCGAGTCGTCCCTCAACCGGTTCTACGGCAATGCGACCCGTGATGACAGCGGGATCGCGAAGATGATCCAGGACATCACCGAGGGTGAGGTGGAGGTCGGCGGTCTCTCGGGTGATGTTGCGGACGACACCGAGGCGATCGATGCCGACGCCCCGATCATCAAGCTGGTCAACCAGGTAATCGTCGATGCCTTCAAGAAGCGGGCCTCCGACATCCACCTCGAACCGCTTGGAAAGCGGTTTCGTCTCCGGTTCCGGATCGACGGTGTCTGCGTGGAGCAGCCCGACCTTCCGAAACGTCTCCAGGCCCCCATCGTGGCCCGGTTGAAGATCCAGTCCGGGATGAGCATCGCCGAGAAGCGCATCCCGCAGGACGGTCGTATCAACACGAACGTGGGCGGCAAGACGATCGACCTCCGCGTCAACTCCATCCCCACGCAGCATGGCGAGTCGATCTGTATGCGTATCCTGGACAAGTCCGGGCTGCGCCTCGGTCTCGCCGAGCTGGGGTTCTTTGCCGACGATCAGGGCACTTTCGAGCGGTTGATCGGGCTTCCCGACGGCATCCTGCTGGTCACCGGCCCGACGGGGTCCGGCAAGACCACCACGCTGTACTCCTGTCTCAACTACATCAACCGCCCCGACCGCAAGATCATCACGGTCGAGGACCCGGTCGAGTACATGCTGGCCGGCATCAACCAGGTCCAGGTCAACGAGCACATCGGATTCACGTTCGCCAATGCGCTGCGATCGATGCTCCGCCAGTCGCCGAACGTGATCATGCTGGGGGAAATCCGCGATCTCGAGACGGCCTCGATCGCGATCAACGCCTCGCTGACCGGTCACCTGGTCTTCTCGACGCTCCACACGAACGATGCTCCCAGCGCGGTGACCCGTCTCATCGACATCGGAGTGAAGCCCTTCCTTGTGGCATCCTCGGCCCGTTGCTTCATGGCCCAGCGTCTGGTCCGCAAGATCTGCAAGAACTGCGGTGCGCCGCACACGTTGACCGAGAAGGAAATCCAGCCGCTCAACATCACCCCGGAGCAGCTGCAGCAGGCGACGGCCCGCAAGGGGAAGGGTTGCTCCGAGTGCAACAAGACCGGTCACCGGGGGCGCTTCGGCATCTTCGAGATCTTCCTGGTCCAGGACGAGGTCCGCCGCCTGATCTTCGAGAAGGTTCCGGCCAACATCCTGCGCCGCAAAGCGTTGGAGCTTGGCATGCGGACGCTCCGTGAGGATGGCACCCGGAAGGTCCTGTCCGGCCTCACCACGGCGGAAGAGGTGGTCCGGGCGACCGTGAGCGAGCACTGACCATGGCAATGCACCTGCTAGCCGGATAGGCTCATAAACCTATGTTATAAAGGATCCTTCGCATGTCCTACCAAATGTCCGATCTGTTGCAGTTAGTGGTGTCCGAGGGCGCCGCCGACCTGCACATCCGAGTGGGGATTCCCCCGGTCATACGCCTTCACGGCATCCTGCACCGCGTCGATGGCCCTCCGCTCAAGCCCGAGGACACCGAGGAACTGATGCGGTCGATCACCTCGGAGGACCACATCCAGCAGATCCGGGAGAAGGGCGGAGCGGATTTTGCGCTCGCCTTCGGTGAAATGGCGCGTTTCCGCGTCTCGACCTTCAAGGAAAAGGGAAACTTCGCTCTCGTCCTGCGTCAGATCCCCAGCAAGCTCCTCACCATGGAGCAGATCGGCATCCCGCCGAGCGTCAGGGAGCTGCTCTGGAAGCCTCGCGGACTGATCCTGGTGACGGGCCCCACCGGGTCGGGCAAGACGACCACGCTGGCCTCGATGATCAACATCGTGAACGAGGAGCGTGACGAGGCCCACATCATCACGGTCGAAGATCCCATCGAGTACTATCACAAGCACAAGAAGGCGGTCGTCACCCAACGTGAGGTCAATGTCGATGTCCCCAACTTCGCCGAGGCTCTTCGGCGCGCCCTCCGTCAGGATCCGGACTGCATCCTGGTCGGTGAGCTGCGCGATCTGGAAACGATGGAGGCGGCGATCACGGCGGCCGAGACGGGCCACCTCGTGTTCGGCACACTGCACACCACCGGTGCCGCCAAGACCATCGACCGCATCACAAACGCGTTCCCGACCAACCAGCAGGAGATGATCCGGATCCAGCTGTCGACCGTGCTCCAGGCGGTGATCTCCCAGCTGCTGATCCCCCGGATCGACAAGCCTGGTCGAGTGGCCGTGTTCGAGATCATGGTCAACACACCGTCCATCGCGGCCCTGATCCGTGATAACAAGACCTTTCGGATCCAGTCAGATATCCAGACCGGCGCCAAGTTTGGCATGGTCACCCTAGACAGCTTCCTGCTCGAGAAGTTCGATGCGGGTATGATCGCCGAGGAGGAGGTGCTGACCAAGGCCCAGGATCCCACCACGATCCTCCAGAAGGTCCAGGAAGTGAAGGCTGCGAAGGCCGCCGCTGCTGCTGCTGAATCCGGTCGCTGAATCCTATGTCCGAAATCGTCTCCGACCCACTGCTGCTCCTCCTGCGGGAGCGGGGCATGCTGGACGACCTCCAGTTCGAGGAGGTCAGCCAGGAGGTTGGCCGCAGCGGCAAGCCCGTGCTTCAGGTCGTCCAGGATTATGGACTGATCGACAAGGACATGGTCCTGCAGCTGGTCGCCGACCATCTGGGGACCTCGGTTGTCGAGCTCGACGAGGGGGCGATGACCTCGGAGGTGATTGCTGCAATTCCTACCGAAAGCGCACGGATGTATCAGTGCATCCCCGTGGCCCTCTACGGCGACACGGTCCAGGTGGCGCTTGCGGATCCCCTGAATCCCGCCGTGCTCGACGAGTTGGGCTTCACGGTCAAATTCCAGCTCCAGCTGGTCGTCGTCGACCCGGCCGCCATCAGCCAGGCCATCGCAAAGTTCTATCCGTCCCAGGTCGGCGCGGCCTACCAGGACATCATTAAGGAGCTGGGCGGTGCGGCCACCGAGGACTCCGGCACCGACGAAGGGCCGAATGGGCCCGATCTGAGCGCTTCGGACGGCAATGATGCTCCGATCGTGAAGTTCGTGAACCTCGTCCTGATGCAGGCGGTTCAGGACCGGGCGAGCGACATCCATTTCGAGCCCTTCGAGGACGAGTTCAAGATCCGCTACCGGGTGGACGGCGCCCTGTACGAGATGTCGCCTCCCCCGAAGAATCTGGCAGGACCGGTGACCTCACGTCTCAAGGTCATGGCCAACCTGAACATCTCCGAGAGGCGCCTGCCGCAGGATGGTCGAATCTCGGTGAACATCGGGGGACGTCAGGTGGACCTGCGTATGTCGACGCTGCCCACCGCGTTCGGGGAGTCGGTCGTGCTTCGCGTGCTGGACCGCAACGCGGTCAAGATGGAGCTCGAGACGCTCGGTTTCCCGCAGAACGTCTACGATTTTACGATCGAGACGATCAACCAGCCGAACGGGATCTTTGCGGTGACCGGGCCGACCGGCTGCGGCAAGACCACAACCCTTTATTCGGCGCTGCGCCGCATCAATACGATCGACTCGAAGCTCCTGACTGTAGAGGACCCGGTCGAGTACGACATCGAGGGCATTATGCAGGTGCAGACCAACGAGGGCGCCGGGCTCACGTTCATGAAGGCTCTGCGCGCATTCCTGCGCCAGGATCCCGACATCATCATGATCGGGGAGATGCGCGATCTCGAGACCGCACAGATCGCCATCCAGGCTTCGCTGACGGGTCACTTGGTGCTGTCCACGCTCCATACCAATGACTCGGCTGGCGCCGTGACCCGTCTGGTTGACATGGGTGTCGAGCCCTTCCTGATCTCCTCGACTCTCCTGGGAGTTCTTGCCCAGCGGCTCGTCCGCAAGATCTGCACGAACTGCCGGACGCCGTTCGAACCCACGGAGGTGCAACTTGGTCAGTTGGGGCTCTCACCCCATGACCTTGGGGACAAGTCATTCTTCTACGGACGCGGATGTCCGACCTGCACCGACTCCGGCTACCGGGGGCGTAAGGGCATCTACGAGCTCCTGGTCGTGAATGATCCGATCCGCAACCTGATCAACGAGCGCGCCCCGACGGTTGTGATGCGCCAGAAGGCGATCGAGATGGGCATGGTCACCCTCCGGGAGGACGGCCTTCGGAACATCTACGCCGGGGACTCCACGGTTGAGGAAGTCTTGAAGTACACCTGATCGGCACCGCACTAGGACACAAGGACACGCTATGCCTAAGTTCCAATACGTCGCCATGGACTCCCGTGGCAAAGAGCAGAAAGGGGTGCTCGAGGTGGCCTCGCAGGCCGACGCGATCAACCGGCTCAAGGAGATGGGCTTCTTTCCAACCAAGGTGATGGAGGCCGAGAAGCCGAAGGCCAAGAAGGATGCGAAGAAGGCGGCACCTGCCGGCGGCGGTGGGGCCAAGAAGAAGGCCGGCAGCATCAACATCAAGATCCCTGGCCTCGGTGGAGGGGTGAAGACTAAGGTCCTCACGACCTTCACGCGCCAGCTCGCCACGCTCGTCGATGCCGGTCTCCCTCTGCTCCGCGGTCTCCGCGTCCTCCAGAAACAGGAGAAGAATGCCACCCTCCGCGAGTGCACCGAGAAGCTGGCCGAATCCATCGAGGGCGGCTCGACCTTCTCCGAGGCCCTGGCCCAGCATCCGAAGATCTTCAACCGCCTCTTCATCAACATGGTGAAGGCGGGCGAGCTGGGCGGCGTACTCGAGGTCGTCCTGAACCGTCTCGCCGAGTTCATGGAGAAGGCCGAGAAGATCAAGGGCAAGGTCGTCGCCGCCATGTTCTATCCGGTGGCCGTCATGGTCGTCGCCCTTGGCATCCTCGCCCTGCTCATGGTCGTCGTGGTGCCCAAGTTCAAACAGATCTTCGCCGATCTCCTCGGAGACGCCGGCATGCCGGCGTTCACCGAGTTTGTTCTGGCCATTTCGGACGCGATCAAGAGCAAGACGGTGATCATCGTCGAAGGCCCCCCGTATGTGTACCCCGGTCCAGTGATCTGGGCCATTGTGGCCTTCTTCGTGATCATGAAGCTCCTCATCCGGACCAAGAAGGGGCGCTGGGGCTGGGACTGGGCCAAGCTCCGTTTCCCCGTCATCGGAGCCGTCATCCACAAGGTTGCCATCGCGCGCTTCTGCCGAACGCTCGGCACCTTGGTGAGTTCGGGAGTTCCCATCCTCCAGGCCCTCAACATCGTTCGCGAGACCGCCGGTAATGTGGTCGTCGCCAACGCCGTCCAGTTGATCCACGAGTCCGTCAAGGAAGGTGAGACCATCACCGCTCCGCTCGAGAAATCGGGCGTATTCCCGCCGATGGTGATCTCGATGGTCGACGTCGGCGAGCAGACCGGTGCACTGCCCGAGATGTTGCTGAAGATCGCAGATACCTATGACGACGAGGTCGACAACGCGGTTGCGGCCATGACCTCTCTCCTCGAGCCGATCATGATCGTGTTCCTGGCCGTTGTCGTCGGCAGCATCGTCATCGCACTGTTCCTCCCCCTGATCACGCTGATCGACAAGCTCGGCAGCGATGGCGGCGGCGGCGGCGATTGACCCGGTGACCCTCGGGACAAGGTCCTCTCATGTTCAGAAATTCCCAACCTGTGACTTGACCCATCTTTGCCGGGCGGGTACATACAAAGTAGCTACAATGCACGGGCTGAGTGTGGCCGACCTCCTGTGGAATTTGACTGGAACAATCCGCCGTTTCCGATGAACGGCTCGATGACTGCGCGGGACATCGAGGAGTCCTTCGAGGATCCCTTCGCGGTCCGTCTGTTGCCGGACTCCTCCCGGTTTGGGGCCCAGGCCCGTTATTTCAACCTTGGCAAGTCGGACGGGGGCGACGGGATCTTCAGCATCTACCGGACGAACGGCCGCGTGTTCCGGGTGATCTGCTCCCGGGGTTTCTCGGAGCAGGAGGAGTTCTTCTACCAACGCAAGCTGCGCCAGGCGTTGCAATCCTGATGAGCCCGACCCTTGTAACCTCGTGGGACGAAGTTCCTCTGTTCGACAGCGAGCAGGCGGAGGCTGGATTCTGGGTGGACAACGGGATCGATGTCCGGCTGATGGAATCGGCCACGGTGGCGGCGATGGAGCAGACGGAATCGGTGACGATCTCGATCCGGATGGACCCGCGGATGCTGGGGCGGATCAAGCGCCTGGCCCGGGAGCGGTATCTGAACTACCAGAGCATGATCAAGCAGTGGCTCAGTGAACGGATGGAAAAGGAATTGAAGGAACGCTGACAGGTCCCTCACCTTCTTGGACTTCCGACGCATCATGAACCCCCGAATCCTCTCCAATCGGGTCTCCGCAATTTGGGGCCGTTCGGCTCGGGCGTTCTCGCTGATCGAGCTGCTGGTGGTGATCTCGATCATCGCCGTCCTCGCCGGTCTGGTGGTTGGGGTGGCTCCGGTGGCCAGCAAACGGATGCGCGAGGCACGGATCCGTGCCGAGCTCGCGGCCTTGGTGACGGCCATCGAGTCCTACAAGGCGAAGTACGGGGTCTATCCGCCTGACAACTACAACCCGACGACCCGCACGACGAACCCCGTCCTGAATCCCCTCTTCTACGAGCTGACCGGGGTCCTGGTGGACAACGATCCGTCGAACCCTCGGCTGGTGACGGTGGACGATGGGTTGGCGATCAATCCAAACACCTTTCTCCAGTACTTTGGGCGCGAGGGGGTTCTGAACAGCATTCCGCGAATCAAGGTGGCGGATCCGGTGCAGCAGAACCGGATGGATCGGGACCAGAAGCGCCGTCTGGTCCGCCGCGAGTTCAAGCCTGGCCAGTTCGCCGAGATCTTTCGAAGCCGGAACGATCCGGGATATGTGGATCTTGAGGTCCTGGCGGTCGGGTTTTCGGCTGATGCCTCGGGCAAGAAGGGCGGGGGATTTCCTTGGCCTCTCCAGCAGGCGGCCCCAGTTCCAAGCAATCCGGGCCTCAACCCGTGGCGCTACGTGTCCACGAACCCGACCAACAATCCCGGGCGGTTCGATCTCTGGGCCGAGATCCGCGAGAAGAACCGCATCAACATCGTCGGCAACTGGTGATCTCCACTGACCCCAACCTCCAACCCAAGTCTCTCCGAATGAAAGCGCTCTCCCAACCCCGACTTTCCCGAGGATTCACGCTCATCGAGCTCCTCGTAGTGATCTCGATCATCGCCATCCTCGCGGGCCTCCTCCTCCCGGCTGTCACCAAGGCCGCGGGCTCGGCGAAGATCAAGAAGGCCGAGGTCGACATGAACAACCTCGTGGCCGCAATCACCGCGTACAATGCCGCGTACACCCGGATGCCTTCGTCCAAGCGCACCCGAAACTCGATCTCCGAGGCCTGGCCTGACTTCGTCTATGGCACCCAGCAGGGAGGTGAGCAGGTCCGGGATTCCAAGCTCAAGACGGACTATCCGGTCGTCGCGAACCGGTCCGGGAACTGGAACATCAGCAATGCCGAGCTCATGGCCATTCTGACCGGCACCCCGCTCGCCAATTTTCCTCCGGGAGCCCCGGGCTATGGAGTCCAGACCGACCTGGATGGCAACCCGATCAATTTCAACAACTCGCTCAACCAGAAGGGGAATGTTTTCCTGAACTCCAAGATCGCCAAGGGCTTGGGTCCGAATGGTGTGGGCGAGCTCGACAAAGTCCTTCGGGATCCCTGGGGCCGACCCTACGTCGTCTGGGTGGACCTCGACTTCGACAACCGGGTGGTCGACCCGTTCCCGGCGGCCGTGGGCCAGACGGTGCTTCCGGCCAACAATCCCTCGGCACGCTTCGTCACCCAGCCGGCCCTCGTGATGTCGTTCGGTCCCGATGGAAAGGCTGATTTCTCCATTCCGGCTAACGCGCGGAACACGGTGAACGCCGACAACATCTACAGCTGGCGCTGAGCCCGCTGGGAATCCTCGACATGGACTCGGAACCCAGAACAGGGATGCGGGACGGGCAGAAAACGGCGTTCACGCTCGTCGAGCTGCTGGTGGTCATCTCGCTCATCGGCGTCCTGATGTTCATCGCCGTGCCGGCCTTCAAGGGGTTCGGTCAGGCCAACTCGATCGCCGCGGCCCAGCAACAGCTCAAGGATGATCTGGGCTTCGCGCGGCTGCAGGCGATCCGGAACCGCTCGCCGGTCTACATGGTCTTCCTTCAGCCGCCGCATGGGATGACTCCGGAAGTCTTTGCCGGCGAGCTGAACCGGATCCGCGGGCAGCTCCTGTCGCTTCCCGGCTCGACGGAGTTTGACCGTCGATACCGTGACATCGCGCTCCGCGAGTTCACCAACAGCTTCAACAAGCAATTCACCGGCTACGCCCTGTACACCGACGGGGGCCTCGGGGAGCAGCCTGGAGTCCGACGGTCCCGGTTCCTGACGGAGTGGCGCATGCTGCCAGAGGGAACGCTGTTCCCGACGAATGGTCTCGAAATCCTGGTGCCCGGCTGGGCCTTTGGTCCGACGGCACCTCCCGCGGTGACCAACCTGAACCTCCGCTCGTTCCCGTTTCCCATCGCGCCGGAGCGCGACAGCCCGGCCACTGCGACGAACATCGTGGTCAAGCTCCCCGCCATCGCGTTCGACGCACAGGGGCGTCTCTTCAACTTCGATGGCACTGGCCGTGCGATCGGCAACGGCACCACGCTGGCCGACCGGTTTGTTGCAGTCGGCTCCGGTTCCGTCCAGTTCGGACGCCAGGTCGTTGGCCCGGGGGAGCCGGACCGGTTCGACTTCACCCAGCCGGCCGACGTCGTCGAGACCCCCCGTCGCAACTACACCAACCAAATCGTCCGGGTCTCGGCCCTCACCGGTCGCACCAAGGGCATCAAGCCACCCGAATGAACCTACCCCTACACACCGGAAAAGGTTCCCGCCGGACGGACGGCTTCACCATGGTGGAGTTGGCCATGTGCATCGGCATCGTGGCCTTTGCCATGGTGGCCATCCTCGGCGTCCTCCCCCTGGGGCTCGGGGTCCAGAGGCAGAACCGTGAAGAGACCATCGTGGAGCAGGAAGGACCCCTCTGGGTCGAGTTGATCCGTCGGGGGGGGATCGGCTGGGACGAGGTCACCAACTATGTCGACTCCATCGTGGTCGAGCACACCCCGCTGAACGGAACGGGTGCTGGCCAGACCTTTGGATTCCGCGGTCCGTTCTATCCGGTGTCGAATCCGGTACCGGCTCCAGGAACCCTGCTTGTCACGCCGAGGGACATCGTGAGCCTGCTGTCCATTCCCCGGTTCGAGGCCGATCGGGGAATTCTTTACAGCAACCGGGTGACGGCCCTCTGTCGGTCGTTCAGCGGTGACCTGAACTCCCAGATCCGGCCCACCGGTGTCGTCGGATTCCAGCCGTCCGATCGTCAGCTGGACGACGCCCTGCGCTATCAGATGCAGGTCGATCTCACTCCGGCCGTCCAGCTTCCGAGCCTCCCGGTAACCCCGGGCAACGTCCAGTCGATGACTCCCTTCACGACGGGGGTTCAGCTTGGTGGATACCTGGATGCGATGAGGCTGGACCCGAGCCTCATCAAGTTGATCTCGACCCCGGAGGAACGGCGCAGTTCCCGGGATGCCTTGGCTGGGACCGTCTACAACCTCCGCCTGACCTTCCGTTGGCCGGTGTTCCGAGTCGGGAACGAGATCAGCGTGGGATCCGGACAGCGGGTCTTCAGCGCCCAGATCGTCGGCAAGCCCCGCTTTGCCATCCAGGTCCCCTCGAACCCTGAGGCGGTGTTCCGCCCCGGCACTTCGTTGCGGCCGCGTCGGTTCGATGACTCCGCGCTGAACCGAAACCTCACCAGCAGCCCGCAATGATCCCCGTCCTTCCCAATCTGAAATCCCGTGGATGCGCGGCCCGATCAAGGAGGGGCTTCTCCCTGCTCGAGATGCTGATCGGCATGGCGATGCTGTCGGTCATCGTCCTGGCGCTCTTCGCGATGTTCAACCAGACCCAGAAGGCGTTGATCGCGAACTCCGGGCAGACCGATGTCATGGAGAACGGCCGGGCCGTGATGGACCTGCTCATCCGGGACCTCGGTCGGGCACGGCCCTCGAACATCGGGACCAACCTCGTCTTCGTCCCGCGTTCCACCAACGTCCAGGAACGTCTCGGTCCGGCGCCCAACCTGATGGTCCTCCGGACCGCTGCGGGTCCCTCGGACCCGCAGGTCCGTGCGGCGTTCCTGGATGGATGGCGGCGGACGACCTTGTTCCATGACCTCTTCTACATGGCCGAGAACCGTCCTGGGCAGTGGACCGGTGCAGGGCTTTTTGTGGCACCGGAAAATCCCATCACTCCTGATGATGCCGTGGGGACGCTGTATCGGTATGAGGATCCGTGGCCGGTGAGCCTTCGTGGGGCCCGCGGGGCCGACCAAGCCAACCTTCTCTATGGTCGTTTCTTCAACAACGCGGCCTATCGACAGAGCCCGACGAATTCGAGCCGTCTGTTGGACGGCGTCGTCTTCTTCCGGGCGACCCCCTTCGGCCCGAGTGGCCAGGCTTTGGACCCGACGACGTGGACGCAGACCAATGCCTTCCCTGTTCCAAAGGATGTTCTGATCGGACCCAATCCGGCCGCGGCATTCCCCCTCAATGGAACCCTGTTCCGCGGTCGTGCCTTTCCGACCTCCATCGAGCTTGAGATCGGAATCCTCCCGCCGGAATTGATGGAACGGTACCGGGTGTTGCCGGTGAACCCGCCCGGCATCCGGACCCGGTTCCTCACGAACAACCTCGCGAACATCCTAGTGTTCCGTCAGCGCGTTCCCATGCCCGTCTCTTCTGCAACCCAATGAACGCCCAAACCCCCAAGGGCAGGCTGGACGGTTCGTCCCGGCGCGGCATCGCGCTCGTCATTACCCTGCTGATGCTGTCGGTGGTGACGATCACTGCCGTGGCGTTCCTTGCCGTCAGCCGTCGGGAACGCGAATCCGCGTCCACCGCCGCGGAGCAGGCGAACGCCCGAGCCATGGCCGATGCTGCATTCCGGCACGCGGAGGGCCGGATCCTGAGCCGGATCGCCGCAGCGACGAATCGGCTGGCCTCGGTCTCCTATTTCGTCTCGACGAACTATGCGAATCCCCGGTTTCGCAACCTTCCGGGGAGCCACTACGTCGACACCCGCGACTATCGCCAGCTCACCAACGTCAGTTACACGCGGACCTCCAATCAGTTGCCGTTCAACCTGCTCATCGCCGGCCAACGGGACGAATACGCTCGGCTGCTTGGTAATCTCTACTATGACCCGCGGCCCCCCGTCTTCGTGCAGACGAACCGGGATCCCCGGCTGCCGATGGACTTCCGGTTCTACCTCGATTTCAATCGGAACGGCCAATTCGAGACCAACGGTCCGGTTCTGGCCCTGGATCGCCTGGGGCGTCCCATCCAAGCCTCGTTGACCAATTTCCAGTGGGGTGATCCGGAGTGGATCGGGGTGCTCGAGAACCCCGACGTTCCGCATTCAGGCACCAATCGTTTCATCGGCCGGTTTGCCTATGTGGTTGTACCAACCAGCTCGACCCTCGATCTCAATCACAGCGGCAACAACGCCAAACGTCTTAGTCTGGGTGACGGTCAGCTGTTCCCCGCCGATCAGGATGGACTCCAGCCCCAGAGCGGCTTCTTCCGAAACCAGGGTGTCGGGACCTGGGAACTCAACCTTGGTGGCTTCTTCGGGGCGCTGAACACGAACATCTGGGGGTTCGCCCAGAACGACTATCGGTATCAGACCAATCTCACGCTCCCGAGCACGGGTCTGGCGTTCGCCGACGCAGAACGGCTTCGCCGCTTCCGTCAGCTCAGCATCGCACCGGCTTCGGCCGATGAGTTCTACCGGGTCGAGTCGGGCAACGCGAACGTGACCCAGATCGACCAGGAGTTCAGGAGGGACTTTGTCGATGCCTACTCCGATGGTCCGCTTGTCGCTCTGCGTGAGGAGATCTTCCGGCAGTATGAAAACGACGTGCCTGACAGGTCGTGGCCCGGCTCCGATCTCACCAACCGCTTCGCGGACCTGAACGACCTGTTCGATCCGCAGCTTGGGATGTCCGGCCGGGTGACCGGCCAGTTCACCAACCGTGCCATAGCGAGGACCTCACCCCTCAGCACCTACGACCGGTACACCTTTCATCGGCTGATGCGGCAGCTCGGCACCGACTCGGGCGACGGACGCTTCGAGTCCGGTTCCCATCCGGCGTTCTCCGATCTGGAACTCGGGGTGAACTCGGTGAATCCCTATGGGTTCTACCGTCGTGCGAAGCTCAACCTCAACTATGCCCAGTCGGAACCGGAGGGGGATCTGGCGGCGTCCGCGAGCGTTTCGACCCTGCGTCCCAGGGGTGCCCTTGAGTGGTTCACCAACGCCACCCATCGCCTCCTGCTGAGCGAATTCACCAACGGGCTGCCATTCCTGCCCCAGGGCTCGCGGATCTATCGGCCTGGCCTGGGCGTCCATGGTTGGACGCTTTCCCAATATACCCCGAGCAGCTCGGCGTTACCGGTCGTTTTCCTGACCAACTATCCGTACGCCGCCCAGGTCCATCGACAGATGCAGCTGGCCGCGAACATCTATGATGCGTCGGTCAACGCGTTCTTCGTCGATCCGATCAGCCGAATCGCGGCCCCCACCGTTTTCCGTCCTGTCCTGTACGAGGATTCGAGGACCCCCGGGGTGCTGAGGCTCCACAGCTTCGAGCAGATCACCAACATCACCGTGGCCGGAATCCTGGCGCGCCAGTGGACCTCGCCCGATCTCGTCACCAACCGGGCGCCGAGGGACATCGGTTCGCCCGCCTCCACACTGACCCCATCGGCGCCCGAGACCGCGGTGACGACCCGGAACATTGGGGTGAACCTCTTCGGTATTCCCTGGATTCTCGGAGCCAAGAAGGGCCTGCCGAACTTCAACCAGGCCCTGTTCCAGACGGTGATCCAGCCGACCCGTCGCCTCTACGTCACCCGCCCGTCGCGGGTGGCCAAGATCGGGCAGTCAGAACTCCCCTTCACCGGGGCGAACGGCGGGGGATTCCGGACGGAGTACCAATACCTGATCAATGTCACCAATCTGGTCGGGCTGGAGGCCTGGAACTCCTACCTGACCAACTTCCCGCGCAACGTCCGGATCTTCGCGACCAATGTCCTCGAGTTCACGCTGATGGATGAGACCATTCCCGGGGACCCCCGGGTGGTCCTGAGGCGTCGGGAGCTGTTGAGCACCAACTACCTCAAGTCCTCGTGGCCCGCCCGGGCCTATGAGGCCGCCGGATTGGTCCGGAACACCAATGCCCCAGCCTATCTCGAGTTCCCGCCCTACATCACCAATCGCACCGTGCCCGTCCCCGGTGGACTGGCCATCGGGACCTCGTTCATCTACGACCCGGTCAATCGACAGGCCTACCCACCGAACCTCACGAATGCCGGGCGCGTCGTCATCTCCCAGGCCACGTCCCGATACCTGACTCCCGTCCTCTCGGCCTACATCACCAACAGCCTCGTCTATGCGATCCTGGACGAGAACAGCCAGAGGCTCCTGGATCTGACGACGCTTCGGAGCACGATGGTGCGGACCAACGTGATCTCGACGCTCGGGCTCAACGCGCAGGGGGCCGAGCAGCAGTACTTCGGCGACCAGGCGGGTTCCTCGGGCAACGGCTTCACGTCCATGCCGCCGTTCTGGAACACGAACCTGGTTCAGGCCAACCGGACCCTCGGCGTCGAAAACCAGATGTTGGCCTCGGTCGGCACCATCCAGCTGCCGCGAACCCTGTGGCGGAACCCGACGGGGGCCCCGGTCCGGGAGGACCAGATCCAGGAGTCGATCGACGGTCTCAAGTACTTCTTCTACGGAATCCTCCCGGCGGCCGATCCCGCCTATATCATCCGAATCCGACAGAACTACGGGTCGAACCTTGTGACCCAGGTCGGATTCAACCCGTCGCCACGCGTGTTCCTGTCCGATCGCCGCATGGCCAACGATCCCTTGGTCCACTACACGAAGGATGATCTCTCGCCGGGCTATTTCTTCCTGACCGAGGCCGGCTACACCGAGGTGCCGCACGAGTTCTTTGGTCGCGCACCCGGTTCCCTGTTGGGAATCAGTCTGACCACCAACTTTGTTGCGTTCGACGTCGGCCGCTCGACCAAATTCGTCAATGCCTACGCCCCATGGGGAACCAACGCCAACCTGACCGGCCTGCCCATCCCGGCGACGGCAGCGGGCAGCACCGCCTTCGACTACGCCTTCAAGGATCCCCTGATTCGATCCTCGGATGATTGGAAGTTCCCTGTGGGAACCAACACCACGTTCCGCTTCGGTGGCGTCGGTCAGCTGGGTCGGGTCCACCGCGGCACGCCATGGCAGACGATCTACCTGAAGTCGCTCCCCGCGTTCGAGCTGCCCCCCGATCAGGCGTCGGTGGCCACGCGGCTCACTGGGGGACGCCTCACTTGGGGCGGTTGGGCCGGGGATCGGTACACCCACCCGACCAATGACTGGAAGCTGATGGATCTCTTCACCGCGTCGCTCAATGACAACTCGGCCCGCGGTCAGGTTGGCGTCAACCAGACCGGCGAGGCCGCCTGGGCCGCCGTCGTGTCTGGCCTGCCGCTCCTCGAGAACACGAGCACGGCGGATCCGGACCGGGTCCAGCCCCTCTTCCTCAGGCCCGACTCGCCGCGGATCGCCGAATTCGTCTCCGGCTACAAGGACTCGAGGAACAACCGGATTCCGGGAATCAGCCAGATGCAAGCCGCCACAAACCAGGCTGGCGTGCTGTTGAATCCGGATGGAGCGTTCCAGAATCTCGGGTCCGTGCTGCAGGTGCCCACCCTGTCCGATCGGGCCCCGTTCCTGAAGACGGACCTCGACTGGTCGCGGATCCGGAATGTCGGGGATGAGGTCCTCGAGCGGCTGCCCCAGCAGGCGATGTCATTGCTTCGGGCCGATGAGCCCCGGTATGTGGTCTACGCGTACGGACAGACCCTCAAGCCCGCCCAGAATGCCATCAACCTCCGACCTGGACCGCTCTACGGAATCTCCACCAACTACACCATCACCGGTGAGTTCGTGACCAAGACGGTTTTCCGCATCGACGGTGATCCCCGGAGGCTCCGTCCCGTCGTCGAGGATCAACGCGTGATCCTCTCGAACCCATAGCCCGGCTCTCCGTTTTCCAATCCATGAGTCTCTCCCGTCGTCAGAAACTGGCCGTGGTGCTGCTCGCTGGGGTTCTCGCCCACCTGGGATGGCGCGCCCATGACCGCGGTCTCCTGACCCTCGGTCCGGTTGGGTCGACCGATCCCTTCGTCGGCTCCGCGGCGCGCAGTGCGACCATGACGCCGCTGTTGGTGTCGTCCGCTCCGACCGCCGGTTTTGTGGCGGGGCAGGGGCGGTGGATCCCGATCGAGACTCTTCCCTCTGGGGCCAATCCTGGACACCGGGATCCCTCCTTCGCCTTCCGTCTGAGGAATACGGAGGCAGCCGTCGAGGAGCTGATCCTCAACGATCGGGCCATCCTGCTGCGCAACGCACTGATCGACACCGCGTCGCCGGATCCGCTCCAGATTCCCGAGAGCCTGCGGACCACGCGTCCCGCCGAAGCCTTCATCGTCCAGGCCACCGGCCCCATCACGCGGGAATTCCAGCAGCGTCTGGTGCAGTCCGGTGCCGCGGTCCTCTCCTACGTTCCCAACAACGCCCTTCTGGTGCGGGCCTCCGCCGAGGTCTCGGAACGACTTGCGGCCGATCCGGGAACCCATGCGATCCTGGGCCTCGAGCCGTACTTCAAGCTCTCGCCGTCCCTGATCGACCAGGTTCTTGGGGGTTCCGAACCACAGTCGGGACAGGATTTGGTTGTGACGGTTCCCGAGGGGTTCGACCCTTCCGGTGAGCTTGGCTCGATCGGGGTCCAGGAGCTGGGACGGAGCCGTGGACCGTTTGGAACGCTCGTGACGGTGTCGGTCCCGGCTGGGCGTCTGGCTGCACTGGCCGCCGTTCCCGGGATCCACCGGGTGGAACCACGTCGCACCATCGGCCTCGCCAACGACCTGACCGGATACGCGCTGGGTTCGACGACGAATCCCGCCAACACAGGCTCCTTCGAGGGGCTGACCGGGAACAAGGTGCTGGTGAACGTGAACGACTCGGGTGTCGATGCCACGGCCCCTGACCTTGAGGGCCGGGTGTTCACGCAGGCCGGCGTGCCGGCTGGGCTTCGCGACCCGAACGGCCATGGCACCCATGTGGCGGGATCGATCGCCGGGGATGGTTCGCAGTCCAGCACGGTCAAGATTCCGCCCCAGGGATCGACCAACAACATGGACTTCCAAGGCCGGGCCCCGGAAGCCTCGATCTTCATCCTGCCCGTCGACCTCGCCTCTGGCCCGGCCTCCGGGGATTCGTGGCTCCAGGAAACCGCGGCAAATGCGCCCGAGCGGTTCAATGCGAAGACCAACATCCTCATCTCGAACAATTCCTGGGGATACACCGGGCCGGACATCTACGAGTACTCCACCCACTCCGCCAGCTTCGACGCCGCGGTCCGGGATGCCCTGCCGGGTGAGACCGGAGACCAGCCGATCCTCTATGTGTTCGCTGCGGGCAACGACGGGGCAGGGGGGGACAACGGCATTGGTGGCGTTCCTGACACCATCCTCTCCCCGGCCAACGCCAAGAACGTCATCACCGTCGGCGCTCTCGAGAGTCCCCGGTATCTCACCAACGCGGTGATCAGCGGAACCAATGGGCTTCCGGTTCAGATCGGTTCCCAGGTCCTCGTCCCGGGCTGGGAGACCAATGGAGGCCCCTACTTCACCAACCGGATCCTCGAGAAGCGGACCGATTCCGACTGGCAGGTCGCCGGGTACTCCAGCCGTGGCAACGTCGGCATCGGCATCGAGGGAACGGTGGGCCGGTTCAAGCCGGACGTCGTCGTCCCCGGAACGTTCATTTCATCGGTGCGATCGACCCAGTGGGATCCTCCTGAACTGCCCGATTCACGGTCCCCGTTCTACCCCATCGCCTCGCTGATGGCGGAAGTCGACGACGAGGTCCTGCCGAACTACCGCTTTGAGTCGGGCACGAGCATGGCCGCACCGGCCATTTCCGGGGTGCTGGCCCAGATGCAGGAGAACTTCGAGTACAAGGTGAAGCAGTTCCCGTCCGCCTCGACCTACAAGGCGCTTCTGATCAATTCCGCGCGCGCCACGAGCCCGGGCTACATGCCCAGCCGCGACGAGGTGTTCAACTACGGTGGCTGGGGGCGTCCAAATCTGCAGCGTGCACTCGGGCGTGGTTTCCGCTCCACCGTCGATGGGCGCGAGGTGGATGTCCTCGCCGTTGAGAACAACAAGGGGTTGTCCACGGGCGAGTCGGTGGACTTTGACCTCGCGATCCTGAGCACCAATGCGCTGGAGGAGACCCTCCGGATCACCCTGGTCTGGACCGATCCCCCCGGCGATCCGTTGGTCGGACCCAAGCTGGTCAACGACCTCGATCTCATCGTCTCCAACCGGATCACCGGGGAGCTCTACTGGGGCAACGACCTCAACCGGGAATCCGGGTTCTCCGTGGGCCATGGGACGAACGACATCTCGACCAACGGTCTGCCGACCCTCGACCGGATCAACAACGTCGAGCGGATCATCCTCGCCCCGCCCCTCAGCTCCAACCTGGTCATCACGGTCGTGGCCCGTCGGGTCAACGTGAACAGCGTCCGATCCAACACCAATCGCATCGCCCAGGATTTCTCGCTCGCCTTCGCCTCGGATGGGGCTCCCTCGGCGACCAATGTCATCGCGACGGTCGGGGTGCCGAAGGGGGTGAACCCGGTGGCGGCCAGCTATGTCCGTCCCGCGGTGCTGTCGATGACCAACAGCTCCGCCTTCCTCAACCAGCGGGTGGGTGCGAATTCACCGCTGGTCGGAGGGACCAACGGACAGTTCCAGCAGTGGCAGTTCTATACCTTCACCAATGCCCCCGGAACCGTGACCAACGGGGATCTCGTCTTCACGAACGGCAGCAATGTGGTTTTCGTGACCTTTCCGGTCGGGAACCTGTCGCGGGGGCGGACCAATGGGCCGGACATCGATCTCTACGTGTCGCATGATCCAAGTCTGACGAACCTGGACGTGAACGCGGTCGCCGGAGCCCGCAAATCGACCACACGGGGCGGCAACGAGCTGGTCTACTTCCTTGGTGATCCACCGGCCCCCGACAATGTCTTCTACGTGGGTGTGAAGTCCGAGGACCACATGGCGGGTGAATACGGGTTGGTCGGGGTGAGCACTGACCAACCGCTGACGGCCTTCAACGAGCAGGGTTTCCCGATGCCCCTCGCCGTCCCCCTCGTCCAGCCCATACCCGATGGAACACCGTCGAATCCTGGTCTTGGGACCTACATGGCGATCAACATCATCCCGACCCCGATCCGGGCGGTGTACGCCACGGTCACAACGACCCATGAGAATTTCCCGGATCTGCTCACGTCCCTGAGCTTCGGTCAGAACGCCGTCGTCCTGCAGAACCATTCCCGGCTCCTTGGGCTTGATTCGGGCACCAACATCCAGGTGCGCTATGACGACACGGGCAGCGGGACGGCCGGGACCCAGCCCTCGGATGGACCCGGATCGCTCATCTCCTTCCTCGGCTACCCCGCCAGCGGTGCCTGGTTCCTCCAGAGCGTTGACAGCACCCTCGGGTACGTCGGCCGGATCAACAACCTCTCGCTGTTGATGCCACCCAACGATTTCGGCGACCAGTGGGTGGCCCGGTGCGTCAATGCGGATTCCGTCGGCCTCGAGGTCATCCTGGTCCCGCCGGATGCGAGCCGTCTTACGGTGTCGATCATCGACATCAATCCGCCGATGCCCCTCGACGTCTACATCATGAGGGATCAGTACCCGGACATCTCGAATCCGGACGCCGCCGACAAGTATGCCCGAATCCCGGCCTCGGGTGGCAGCGTCTCGATCGGCACCCGGGATGTCCCGCCGCTGGAGGCGGGTCGCTACTTCATCGCGGTGTACAACCCCAACAGCGTGCAGGTCTGCTATCGGATCCGCGGACGGATCGAGCGGAATCTGGATGCCAGCTACACCCGGTCCTTCACAGCGATCGAGAAGGGGCTGATCCCCGACGTGGCCCGCAGGGTCTCGACCCTCACCGTGGATGATGAACGGAAGATCACGGCCATGGACATCGGCGTCCGGGTGGATCACCCGAGGGCGTCCGACCTCTCGATGCGCCTCGGGAATCCCAACGGCTACAGTTCGGTCCTCTTCGAGAATCGGGGTGGCACCACGGCCACCAATCTGGGGCAGAGTGTCGTCTCGACGAACAACGACTTCCAACACGTCGCCCTGACCTTTGATCCCGTCTCGAGGAAGTCCATCGTCTTCGTCAACGGCCAGATCGCCAGCCAGGGGCTGTTGCCGCCGGGGTTTGTCCCGGCGACCAGCAACCGCCTCTACTTCGGAATCGATCCGACCCCCAATGGCCTGGTCCCCAATGGTGGCGTTCGGGTGGATGACTTCGGGTTGTGGAAGCGGGCGCTGCGTCCCCAGGAGATCCGCGACATCTACCTTCGTGGCGTCCAGGGCGAGCCCAAGCAGAGGATCGACGCGGCCGCGGGCCTCTGGGCGTTGTGGCCGTTCGACGCGATCCTTGGGACGACGGCACCGGATGGCATCGATGCCCTGGGAACCAACAGCGTCGTCTTCAACTTCTTCTGCTCCACCGCGACGGGCCAGTTTCCCGGAAGCCGATCGGTGTTCATCGAGGGCAAGGAGCGGGGCATCGCGCGGACGCGGAGCGAGGTCAATCTTCGCCCGGGCTCCGCGTTCACCCTGGAGGGATGGGTCTACATCCCTCCTCCGGGTACCAACGCCGTGTTCGCTGGATTCTGGGGTGAGGGAAGCGACTTCAAGTTTGGACCCGGACTGATCAGCAACCCGACCAATGGTCTTGGATCCATCACCGCAGTGATGACCTCCACGAATGGGCAGCAGATCCTGATCAATTCGGCACCAAACCAGTTCGAGAGGGGCCGCAAGGTCACCAACATCCTGTTCGCCACCTTCAGCGAGAACACCAACCGGGCCCACGAGAAGATCAAGTTCGTGCCGCCGCCGTTCGCTGGTCGGGTCGAGACCAACATGTTGGTCGTGAAGGATGATTTCGAGGACCTCGATCCGATCCCCTACCTGGCCGGTGATGCTGTCCGGGACTGGTTCGTGGTCACCAACACCATGACCGTCTGGCTGAACCCGGTGCTGTCCTACAACAGCAGCCGCAAGCTCATGGTGCTGTCCAACAGTGTGGTCCGACGGACCTTCCCGGTGGTCAGCGGCGAGAAGTATGCGATCAACTTCGCCGCCCGGCTCGTCTCCGACGAACGCAGCGTGGTGAATCCCACGGTTCTCATCGACGGTATCAAGGTCACCCCGCCGCCGGTCGTGCTCCGCACCAACGAGTGGAACACCAACAACGTCTATGTCTTTCGCGCCACCAAATCGACAGCGGTCGTGGAGTTCGATTCCCTCAGCGTCCCGTCCGGTTCGCACGGCATGCTCCTGGATGATGTGCAGCTGATCCAGGTCGCCGGATCCATGACCTACCTGCCCGAGGAGCCCCTGGGTCCATTGCTGGGTGCCGGTCTGGGAACCTGGAGCCTCGAGGTCGATGACACCCGCTCGCCGTATGAAGGCCAACTGCTCGACTGGCAGCTTACCCTCACCTTCGCTCCCGAGAGCCTGCCCGCGGTACGCCTCACCAATGGCGTCGCCTATTCGACCAACATCATCGGACCCGAGCCCCGGTACTTCTACATCGACGTCCCGCTGGAGGCCACGCGTGCAACGAACTACCTCCAGAGCACCACGGGCGGACCCCTCGTGCTCTGGCACAATCCGGTGGGTCTTCCCGGTCAGGGTGGACTCCCGGATGACCAGAGCCTGATCCGACCCACGATTGGGACGACCAACTACTATCAGGTTCTCAACACCAAGACGCCGCCGCTGCTGGTGCCCGGGCAGCGGTACTACCTGTCCGTCGAGAACCTCGATGCGGGTCAATCCAACACCTTTGCCATCCAGGTGGACTTCGGCCTCCCAATCCGGCCCCTCACCAACAACATCCCGGTGCGGGCCACGAACGACAATCTCGGTCTGATGGACTACTACTCGTTCAATGTGGGATCCAATACCGTCGCGGTGACCTTCATGCTCACCAACCACACGGACGACCTGCATCTGGTGGCGAGGAAGGCACCGCAGATCCCCAGCGAGTTCGCCTACGACTACGCCAGCACCAACGTCGGTCTTGTGCCGGAGGTGATCCTCATCGACCGCAGGAGCGAGCCGGTACCCCTCACGACGGGCCTCTGGTACCTCGGGGTCTACTCGACCAGCACGAACATCGGCAAACCGATCACCTACACGATCCTTGCGTCCGAGGACGAGGGGAATGCCATCCGGCTCACCAATGGAATCCCCTACCTGGCTTCGATCACCAACGAGACCCAGGAGTCCCATTTCTTCCTCGATATCGCCGAGGAACCCGGCAAGGGAACCTTCGCGCTCACCAATCTGAGCGCCAACGTCGACCTGTACCTCAGGCGTGGGTTGCCGTACCCGACCGGCACCGATTTCGATTATGCCAGCACCAATGCTGGACGTCTCGACGAGGTGATCGCCCTTGGACCAGGGAGCCTGCCCGTGGGCCTCAGCAAGGGGAGGTGGTTCCTTACGGCAGTGGCGAACGACCCTGCTCCGGTCCGCTTCGCCGTCGTGGCGAGCTATGTGACCAACAACGCGCCCGGTGCGATCGCACTCCCGGACTCCATCCCCTACGTCAACCCTCCTGCCTCCAACAGCGTCTTCTTCTCGTTCGTGGTTCCGCCCACGAGCCGTGGCGTGCTGTTCGAGGTCTATGACTACTCGATTCCGGTGACCCTCCGGGCGTCGAAGGGAGTGCTCCCCCCGTTCGCGGACAAGACCAACGTCTTCCTCGCGCCGGGTCCGACCCCGACCGGTCAGCGCATCGCCCTCCGCTCCGGGGCGTCCAATGACATCTCCGGGGCCTGGTATCTCCAGGTCCAGGTCAACTCCACCAACCTCGCGGTCTTCACCGTCCGGGCGTCCCTAGAACGGGATGGCATGCTGGTCAGTGGCGAACCCATCGAGGCCAACATCCAGCCTGGCACCGGGACCGGATTGGTGATGTCCGTCACAACAATCCCTGGTGAACGCTATGAGATCCGTGCGAGCCCTTCTCTCGCGGCCGACCCGGCCACCTGGAAAATCGTCACCACCGAGGTTGCGACCTCCGATCTCCTGAACTTCATCCTGCAGCCTCCGACGGGTGGGGAGCCGCTGTTCTATCGGGTCGTTCAGCTCCCACCCTGATCCGTCGGCATGTCCCCGATCGGTCTCGTCATCTCGTTCAATCCTGCGGTCGACGTCGAGTGGCGTCTCCGTCGGGTGTTGCCTGAGGAGAAAAACGAGATTGAGGCCGAGTCCCGGTGGCCGGGTGGCAAGGGGATCAACGTGGCCCGTTGGCTCCGTTGGTCGGGCTTCCCCTCCCGCGTGCTGTTGCCCCTCGGCGGGTCGACTGGACGTGAGCTCGCCCGTGGGCTCCGATTGGAAAAGATCCGGTTCATCCGCTTCCCGATCTCCGGGTCCAACCGCTGCAACGTGGTGGTTTCCCCGCAGACCGGCCCGCAGTTCCGTTTCAATGCAACCTGGCCGCGCCTGGAGAAGGCGGAATCGCAGGGTTTGAAGTCCCTGGCAACCGACTGGATCCGTCGATCGGATCCCGTGGTGATCTCCGGAACCCTTGCCTTCGGTTCACCCATGGGTACCTATGCCGACCTCGCCCGCGAGGCGAGACGGGCTGGAGTCCGCCTGTTCCTCGACTGCGACCGGGAACCCTTTGCCCGGGCCGCACGCCAGCAGCCGTTCCTCGTGAAGCCCAATGAGTTCGAACTCGCCCAGTGGGCGGGCCAGGACCTCGGGTCCGATTCCGAAGTGTTGTCGGCTGCGGAGGCCCTCTCAACCCTGACGCGGAACTGGGTATTGGTGTCCCGGGGTGAACGCGGGGCGCTCCTCGTCAATTCCCGGCTCGGCCATGCGATGCAGGCCACGCCTCCCCGCGTTGCCGTCCGCAACACCGTCGGCGCCGGGGATGCCCTGCTTGCCGCGGTGGTTGCCGAGTCCTCGGCGAGCCACGACCCCGTCGACTGGTTGGTCGCCGGTGTTGCAGCGGGAACCGCGGCGACCCAGGTGGTGCCTGGAACGCTGCCCTCGCGTGCCGACTGGGAAAAAATGAAGGCCCGCATCCGGGTCAATCCGGTGCGGGCCATGATGGATGGGACAACGGGGCAGGGCCCCAGCGCTCACGGAGCAGCCGGAACCAGGCGGTAGAACAGTCCCTTCTTCGACTCCGCCGTGGTGTTCACGTCCATGGTGGCCCCAAGGTTGAGGACACCCCGCGCCACGCGGTTCCAGTGGATCAGGTCCTCCGACGCCTCAAGATCCATCGGGGTGCCGTCGTCCCCGCCGACCATCACAAGCTCATGCCGCCCATCTCGGGTGGGACGGAGGGGGGCGATCCGCGGTTGATCGGGTTCCGACACCCCGAGGCCAGGCACCACGCCAGCACCGGGAGTCTTGATGTCGTCGCGGCCCCAGAGAATCCCGTCGCCAATGACGACCAGTGTCGGGAACGAACGGACGGTCTCGTCCCCGATCCGGGCCCGGACCAGCAGCAGCGAAAGTCCCTCGGTGGGTTCCTTCCAGGTGAACGACCACGGCTCCTGCGTGACCGTCCCCAGTTCCTTCAGCTCGCCCCCGGAGATGGCCAGGAACTCGACCGACTCGATGGCCTCGCCTGTCGTGGGCTTGACCACGATCTCGAGGGGTTGGCCGGCCGGGAGGCGATCGCCGTTCTGTGGGGAGGCGATCACGATCTTCGGCATGATGTCGGGCGGGACCGGGGGTTTGGCCTCGACGACGACGAAGCGCACGGGTTCCGACTTGGCGACGGCCGTCTGGTCGTTGATCGCCCGCGCATGCAGGACATGCATGCCGGCGACCGGCTGGGTCCAACGCGCTTCGAATAGCAGCTTGTGGTCCGGCGACGAGGCCGGAGCATCCGCTGGACGCTTTGCGGTGGCGACCACCGTGGCGTCGACCACGAACTCGACCGCAGAGACGGGAGCATCCGGGGTCTCGAAGACCACCGCCTGAAGTGAAACCTCCGGTGTGCTCACAAACGATCCCATCGCAGGCGTTGTGATCCTCACCCAGGCGGGCCGGGGCGGTTCAGTGGGATCCTTGAGGGTCAGCTTGGGGCCGTCCACCCGGACCGTGGAGCCGTCGGTCCGATGTCCTACGGCGCCGAGGGCATGGGTCCCGGCGGTGCCCTTCCAGTCGAGGACGAACAGGGAGGTTCTCGAGGGTACGATGCCACCGGTGGGCAGTCGGGATCCCTTGCCGAGCGGGGTCTCACCGTCGAAGAACTCGACGGACTCGAAGGTGCCTTCCACCTCGTTGGCCTGCACGACCAGCAGGAAGGGAACCCCCGAGACCCAATTCAGTTCGCCCTGGGGCTTCAACCAGACCAGTGGGGCCACCGGTTCGGGTTCCGAGGCGATGCGCACGGCCACCGAGACCGAGATGCCCTTGGCGGTCTTCGATCGGGCGATGGCGGTCAGCACGGCGACGCGACCTTTGGGGACCGTCCATTGGATCGCCCACGGGGCCTCGGAATCGGTGCCGATCTCCTGGAATCGGCCGTCCACGACGGCCTCGAACGAGACCGACTCGATCGGTTCGTCACCCTTCACCTCGGCCGCCACGGTGAGGGAGGTCCCGGGTTTGAGCAGCTCACCGGTCTTCGGGGAGACAATGCCGACCCGGATGGGCAGGGCCGGGCGAAGGGGCGGTTCGATGATGCCCATCACCAGCACCGGGACGGAATCGGATCGGGCCGATCCGGTGCGGGATCCGGCCTTGGCGTAGAGGAGCGTGAGTCCGGGTTCGCGGGGTTTCCAGTCCACCTGCCAGGGTTCCTGGGTGGCCGTGCCGAGCTCCTGGGTCTGTCCGTTCACGATGGCGAAGAAGGAGACGAGCTGGATCGGTTCCTCTCCGGCCACCTTGGCCGAAACCGTGATGGGGTCCCCGGGGGTGACCTTGGTTCCGGCGGAGGGCGAGGCGATGGCCACCCGGAGAGTCGGCTCCGGGGGTGGCTGTGGGATGCCCACCACCAGCACCGCGACGGGGTCCGACAAGGCCACCACGACCTCGCCGCTCAGGGCGCGGACCTTGAGGATGTGGAGGCCGAACGGGATGTTCTCCCAGATCGCCTTGAACCGGATCCTGGTCCAGGCCTGGGGCTTGGGCTGGTCGACGGGCCGATCGACCGTCGCAATCACCCGTTCGGAGGCGAGGAATTCCACCTGGGTTACCGGGTACTCGGAGCCGTCGACCGTGACGGCCTCGAGGGTGAGGGTCTTCGGCATGAGGACGGTCCCTGCAGACGGGGAGATCAGATAGGCGCGCGGCTCCTGGGGCTTATCCTGAGCCTGAGCCAAGGGCACGGAAAGGAGGGTCGCTGCGAGGGAAAGGACAAGACGCAGGGCCCGCGGTAGACGAGAGGTTGGGGACATCATTTTGGGAACATCCGGTCCCCACGCCCAGGGTCGATGGGCCTGAGGTCGCCGGATTGGATAGGAAACTTCACGTGCGACACCCCTTGTGCAAGGTTTTCCTGGGGGATCGCAGGCGGGAAGGTTCACGGTGAACCCAGGCTGCTCCGTGGCACCGCGCGCCGCCCAGCGGCGACCGAGGCGGTCAGACCGAGGCGCCATCCGATCCCTTGGCCTCGGGCGGAATCTGCAGGCAGCCCTCCCAACGTGCCATGACGGCGGTCGCGAGGCAGTTACCGACCAAGTTTACCGTGGTCCGGGCCATGTCCATGAGCTCGTCGACACCCATGATCAAGAGCACGCCCTCGAGGGGGAGTCCGAAGCTCACCAGGGTTCCCGCCAGGATCACCTGCGAGGCCCTCGGTATCCCCGCCATCCCTTTGCTGGTGAGCATCAGGGTCAGCATCATGACCAGCTGCTGGCCGATCGACAGTTCCACCCGGGCCGCCTGGGCAACGAACACCGAGGCGATGGCCAGGTAGAGGGTGGATCCGTCGAGGTTGAACGAGTAGCCCATCGGCATCACGAAGGAGACAATCCGCTTGGGAACACCGAACGTGACCAGCCGCTTCATGGCGTCGGGCATTGCGGCGTCCGACGAGGTGGTGGTGAACGCCAGGATGATCGGTTCGCGAAGCAGTCGTAGGAACCGCATCACCGGCACTCGGGCCCAAAGGGCGGCGGGGAGAAGGACCACCACGCCGAACACCGCGAGGGCCCCGTAGAGGGTGAGGATCAGGCGGGCCAGGTTCTTGAGGACGTCCAGCCCTCCGTGCCCCACGGTGACCGCCATTGCGGCACCGATGCCGATGGGGGCGCATTTCATGACCAGGGCGGTGAACTTGAACATGACCTCCGTCAGCCCCTCGAAGAATGCCAGCATCGTCGTGCGGTGCTCCCCGGGCACCTGGGCGAGGGCGACGCCGAACAGGATGGCGAAGACCACGACCTGCAGGACGTCATTGGCGGCCGCGGCGGCGAAGAAGCTCTTGGGCGCCAGATGCTCGATGATGCCCGAGAATGTGACGGGAGTCGGGGGTGCCGCCGGTGTGGCTGCGGAGGGTGGCGGAAGGACCAGGCCATCCCCTGGCCGTGCCAGGTTCACCGCAGCCAGCCCGATCGCCAAGGCCAGCGTGGTCACCACCTCGAAGTAGACGAAGGACTTGAAGGCGAGGCGCCCCACCGCCCGGAGATCCTCGGCGTGTCCGGCGATGCCGACCACCAGGGTCGAGAAGACCAGGGGCACCAGGATGCACTTGATGAGGTTCAGGAACAGGGTCGAGAGCACCTTGAGATCCTGGGACGGACCCGGGAAGAGCCATCCGACCAGCACGCCCACGACCATCGAGATCAGGATCCAGCGGGTCAGGGAGATCTTGGGGCCGCGCTTCTCGGGGTTCATGGACCCCGGCAGCATGGCTCCGCGGTCCCGGGGTTGCCCAGTTCGGAGTTCTCCTGGGCGCGGTGCCGAAACCCGACGGCTCGCGCTCAGAGACGGCCGGTCTTGCTGGAGATCCTCGCGTAGAAGGGCTCGATCACCTTGTCGAGGTCACGGTTTCCACAGGCCGGGCCTTCCACCTTCTTGGATTCGTGCTCATCGACCGACAGGACCTCGGCAAATTTCTTCCCACACTTGCGGCAGACATATTCGTAGAGCGGCATGGAATCCTACTGCCCTCCGCAACGAGGTCTCGGGGGTGTTTCTTACCCGACCCCGCGCCGGCGGTCGCCACAGGAACCCGTTGATCGGACCCCGGCCGGTCCACATGATCGTCCCCGATGCAGTCGCTCTCCTCCCTAGTCGCCGGCCAGCCTGTCTCGGCTCGTGAAGTCCTGACCGTCCGCAGTCCCTATGACGGTTCGGTCTCCGGGACCGTGGTCCTGGCGAGTCGTGCGGATACCGAGGCCGCCGTGGCGGCGGCCCTTGGATTCCGGGACACGCCCAGCCGCCATCAGCGGGCCGAGATCCTGGAGAAGACCCGCATGGCGCTTGAGTCGCGGCGCGACGAGTTCGCCCGGATCATCACCTCCGAGGCCGGGCTGGCGCTGCGGGAGTCCCGCTATGAGGTCGGTCGCACGCTGGATGTCCTGAAATTCGCCGCGATGGAGACCCTTCGTGATGACGGACAGATCTTCTCGTGCGACATCTCGGCGCAGGGAAAGTCCCGGAAGATCTTCACCACGCGAGAACCCCTCCGCTGTGCGGTGGCGATCACCCCGTTCAACCACCCGCTCAACCAGGTGGCCCACAAGGTGAGTCCCGCCATCGCCGCCGGAACCCCGATCATTCTGAAACCCTCGGAGAAGACCCCGTTGGTGGCCCTTCGGTTCGCCCAGCTTCTCCACGAGGCCGGACTCCCAGGTCCCATGCTCAGCGTCCTGCTCGGACCCACCGCCGAGGTGGCCGAGCCTCTGGTCACCCATCCCGAGGTCGAGCTCGTCGCCTTCACCGGCAGTGTGCCAGTCGGCAAACGGATCGCCGCGACCGCCGGCTACAAGAAGCTCGTGCTGGAGCTCGGTGGCAACGATCCGTTGATCGTCCTCGACGACGCCCCGATGGATCTCGCGGTGACCCTCGCCGCGGAGGGAAGCTACCGGAACTCGGGCCAGCGCTGCACCGCGGTGAAGCGGATCCTCGTCCATGAGGCCGTCCTCGAGGAGTTCACCGAGAGGCTGGTGGAGAGGACCCGTGAGTATGTCTGTGGGGATCCGATGGACGAGGCCACCCGGGTTGGCACCGTGATCGACGAGGCCAGCGCCCGCCACCTCGAGACCGTCGTGGCCGAGGCGGTCCAGGCCGGGGCCCGGGTCCGGATCGGCGGAACCCGCCAGGGCGCCCTGTATCCGCCGACTGTCCTCAGCCATGTCCCCAGGGACTCGCGGATGGTGGTGTGCGAGAGCTTCGGTCCCCTGGCCCCGATCCTGGCGATCCGCGACCTTGACGACGCCCTGCAGCTCGCCAATTCCACCGTCTACGGACTCAGCTCCGGGGTGGTGACCCGCAACCTCGATCATGCCCTCAAGGCGATCCGGACCCTGCGGTGCGGCACCGTGAACATCAACGAGGTGCCGGGATTCCGGGTCGAGAGCAGCCCGTTCGGCGGCATCAAGGACAGCGGACTGGGCATCAAGGAAGGCGTGATCGAAGCCATCAAGGCCTACAGCTACGTGAAGACGTTCAGCCTCCCGTGGTGACGCTGGTGGTCGGGAGCCGGTAGACCCGGATTGCAGTGTCCCGGAACACGGCGGTCATCGCATCGGGTGCCTCGATGGCCAGCGTCCGGATCGCGATGTCCAGGACGGTTTTGTAGGACGCGAACAGCAGCGACACGGGCCAGTTGCTGCCGAACAGGAGGCGTTCCGGCCCGAAGGCCGAAACCACGGCCCGTGTGACCGGCGCGTAGGTGGCCGGTTCCTGCGGGGCCAGTCCCCCACGGCGGCCGGTCCCCTCGACCAGCCCGCTGAACTTCATGAAGACGTTCGGCTGGTCCTTGCAGTCGCGGAGTCCGGCCAACCAGGCCTCGGGTGGGGCAACTCCGACCGGGACATTCGCGCAGTGGTCGACGACGAGACGGAGTCGAGGCAGCCGGTCCGCCAGGCGGGCTGCGTCCGCCAGCCGATCAGGCGGGATCAGCAGGTCAACCGTGAGATCCGCATCGGTCACCCGTTGGAGATCGTCGGAGGAACGCCCCGGAACGAGTGCGGTGGACAAGGCCTCCGCACCGATGCGGATGCCCTTGAAGGCGTTGCGGCGGGACAGTCGACGCAGGTGCCCTGCGAACCCGGGGGTCCCGACCGGCAGGTTCCCCACCACGCCGAGGATCACGGGGTGGTCCTCCGCTAGGTTGAGCAGCCAGTCGTTGTCCTCGATCCAGGGACTGGCCTCGACGACCACGGTTCCGGTCACCCCCAGCGGTCGGGCCAGGTGCTCGAACTCGGGAGGCAGGAACGCCCGGTGCAGCACCGGATCGGCCGGCGACGGCCACGGCACCCCTTGGGGTCGGCCCGGGATGTAGAAATGGGTGTGGGTGTCGACAATGCCCCTCGGGGCACCACGGGTGTGTCCTCGGGTGCGGCATCCGGGGAGGCCTGCGGTGGCCGCCATCGCCAGTCCGGTGCCGCTGGCCCTGAGGAACTTGCGTCGATCCATGGGCTTCGTCCGGAACCGTCGACCCTCAGGGTTCCGTCTCGCCCTCCGGCTCCGCATCGGCGGGGGGCTCCGGGGTCTCGGGTGCCGGCGGCGGCAGATCCGCACCCGGGGGAAGGGGAGTCTCGAGAATCTCCCGCTGCCACGGGAGGAGCTGGGACCACTCACCGCTGTCGGTCCGACCCAGCGCCATCAGGGTGCCCCGCGAGGCGATGATGGTAGGATCGATCCGGAGCTCCTTCGCCCGGTAGTCCCGGCGGATTCGGAGGGTCTCCGCGAAGTCGAGCTCCTTCCGCGTCATCCGTCGCGTCGAATTCCTGTGATGCCGAGGACGTTTTCCAGCGGGAACGGCGAGGCCTCTGTGGATCGCCTCGAGAACTCCCTGCCTGCGCTTTGGGGTCAGGTAGGGTGGCAGCCGGACGACCCTCGTGCCTCCTCGCGACGCCTGTTCCGCGAGGAAGCAGAGGCTGTCGTGCTTGAGGATGAAGAAGGGGGGGCGTCCCGTCCGGAGCGCGTCCCGCTCGCGCCAGTGCCAGAGCTCTCGAAGGACCGCCAGCCCCGTCTCGTCCAGCTTGTCGTGACCCCGAAGGCGCCAGACCGAATCGGGGTCGTCCGGGGTGTGCTGTGTGGCGTCGCGAAGGATCCGGTCGCACGTCTGACGGTGCCAATCGAGACGGCCCAGCTCCTCGAGGCGCTGTTTCAGCAGGGACTTCAGCGGATGGAGATGCCGGACGTCGTTGAGCGCGTAGTCGACCATCTTTTCGGTCAGGGGGCGGCGTCCCCAGTTGGCCTTCTGCGAGCCCTTCTCGAGGCGCAGACCCAGATGGGTGGAGAGGACGTCGTTGAGACCGAACTTGGCCTCACCGAGAAGTCGGGCCGCCCACATCGTGTCGAAGATCGAGGTCGGACGGAAATTGTGTCCCGACGACAGCAGACGGAGGTCGTAGTCGGAGGCGTGGAAGATGATCTCGTGTCGGTCGAATGCCTCCCAGAGCGGCTCGAGATGCAGGTCCGCCAAGGGGTCCACCAGGCGGTCCTCGCCTGGGATGGCCACCTGGAGGAGACAGAGCTTTTCCGGGTAGGCATGGAGGCTGTCCGCCTCCGTGTCCGCGGCCACCCAGGGGGCTTCGGACACACGGGCTGCAAACTCGGCCAATTCAGCTGCGGAATCGATCACCGCGGGCGATCATCATCGAGTTTGGCCGGTCCGCCAAGATGGGAAGTGGGACTGATGGGAATTGGGACTTCCCGGACCACGGGGAGCGGTGGGCAGAGGCTGCATACGGAGGCCGCGTGCGGGGTGTGTGCGGGGTGTGTGCGGGGCAGGAAATCAAGAATCGGGTTGGCCTTCGGTCACCCTCCCGCAACTCTCTTCCCGATGTGGCCCTCGCCCGAACGATCCGCCGCCCGGCTGTGGCGTGCGTTGGATTCCAGGAAGCGGTTGTTCCTGATCGCCGGCCCCTGTGTGCTGGAGGATGAGGCCACGGCCCTTCGGATCGGCCTCCATCTGCGGAGGATCTGCCATCGACTGGGCATCACCTATGTCTTCAAGGCCAGCTTCGACAAGGCCAACCGTTCCTCGGGAACCTCCTACCGCGGCCCTGGCTTGGACGAGGGGCTGGCTGCCCTGGGACGTCTCCGGAAACGCCTGGAGGTCCCGGTCCTGACCGATGTCCACGAGGTGGCCCAGGTGGGGCCGGCGGCCGAGGTTGTCGACATCCTCCAGATCCCGGCGTTCCTGTGTCGGCAGACCGACCTGGTGACCGCTGCGGTCGCCACGGGGCGCGTCGTGAACCTCAAGAAGGGGCAGTTCATGGCTCCCGACGAGATGAAGTCGGTGGTGACCAAGGCCTCCGAGGCGTCCTCCGGGCCCCGCCCGAGGCTTCTGTTGACCGAGCGCGGGACCACGTTTGGGTACCACAACCTGGTGGCCGACATGCGAAGTCTCCCCATCCTTGGCCGGTTGGGTTTCCCTGTGGTCTTCGATGCGACCCACTCCGTCCAGCTGCCCGGGGCGGCTGGTGGTCGATCGGGTGGTCAACGGGAGTTCGCTCCCGTTCTGGCCCGATGTGCGGTGGTGGCCGGAGCCCACGGGCTCTTCATCGAAACCCATCCGGAACCCGACACGGCGCTGAGCGACGGTCCCAACATGATCCCGCTTCGGGACATGGGCCCGCTCTTGTCCCAGCTCTGCCGCCTCAGGGAGGCCCAGGGATCAAGGATTTAAACGCCAGAGGGTGAAGTTCAGGAACGCGGCGAACGAGACCCAGGCCAGGTAGGGAACCAGCAGGATCCCCGACAGGCGGTCGACTCGAAGGAACAACACGAGCGTTCCCACGATGGCTGCCCAAAGGAGGAGAATCTCCACAAAGGCCAACCCCGGCTGCTGCAGGCCGAAGAAGATCGGGCTCCAGAAGGCGTTCAGGATCAGCTGCAGCAGATACATCAGCAGCGAGGTCCTCCGGTTCGTCCACCCCCCGCGCCGCCAGACCCGCCACGCCGCCAGGGCCATAGTCACGAAGAGGTAGGTCCACACCGGACCGAACACCCAGTTCGGCGGGTTCCAGCTGGGTTTGTTCAGTGCGGCGTACCACGAACCCGGACCCGCCTGGGATCCGATCACCGCTGCGATGAAGGTGATGCCGAACCAGCCCAGTGCCGCCACGACCGGATGCGTGGGGCCTAATCGTTGCAAAATATTGGAGTCGTGAGCTTTATGAACCGCCACACGCCGGATCATTGGGTCAATGCGGTTCCCACGCAATCGGGAGAGTTGCCAACCTCGGGTTCGGTGATTGTTTGCCTAGTGATTCGCACGCTCTTCCCCGCCCTCCTCCTGGCTGCCACCTCCCTGGTCCGGGCCGAGACCGACTGGCCCCAGTGGCGCGGGCCCCACCGGGATGGACAGGTCATGGGGCGCCCCTGGCCGTCCAGTCTCCAAGCCCCGACCTTGACCCAACGGTGGAAGGTCGACCTGGACCCCAGCTACTCCGGCGCGATCGTGGCGTCCAATCGGGTGTTTTCAACCGAGACCGTCGACAAGAAGTCCGAACGGGTCCGGGCGTGGGACCGCCAGACCGGCAAGGAGCTGTGGCGCCGCGAGTGGGAAGGGGCGATGAGCGTCCCGTTCTTTGCCAAGGCAAACGGCGATTGGATCCGCGCCACCCCGGCCTGTGATGGCGAGCTGCTCCTCGTCGCCGGCATGCGGGATGTCCTCGTGGCGCTGGATGTCCAGGACGGCACCGTCCGATGGAGGAAGGATTTCGTGGCGGAGCTGAAATCAACCCTCCCTGACTTCGGGTTTGTGTCCTCGCCGTTGATCTCGGGCGACGCGGTGTTCGTGCAGGCCGGCGGGGGGGTGGCCCGGCTCGATCGGAAGTCCGGGGAGATCCGGTGGCGCAGTCTTGAATCGAAGGACGGCATGCTGGGCAGCGCCTTCTCCTCGCCCGTCCTGGCCACGCTGGCCGGGCGGAACCAGTTGGTGGTCCAGACACGCGCCGAACTGGTCGGACTCGATCCGGACGGCGGATCTGTCCTGTGGCGTCAGCCGGTCGAGGCGTTCCGGGGCATGAACATCCTGACGCCGACCGTGCTGGGGAACCGGCTCTTCGCCTCGGCCTATGGCGGCAGGACGCTGGCCTGGGATGTCCGGGCCGAGGGGCCCACCTTCAGCGTGGCACCCGCGTGGGAGTTCAAGGCCCAGGGCTACATGACCTCGCCGGTCGTGGTGGACGGCTTCGCCTACCTGCATCTGCGGAACCAGCGTGCCCTCTGCATCAACCTCGAGACCGGCAAGGAGGCCTGGACGACCTCGGAATCCTTCGGGAAGTACTGGAGTCTGGTGGCCAACCGGAAGCGTCTCCTGGCCCTGGACCAAAAGGGGGACCTGCTCCTGCTGGCCGCCAACCCGGAACGGTTCGAGGTCGTCGACCGGCGCAAGGTGAGCGAGGAGGACGCTTGGGCGCATCTCGCCGTGACCGAGGACGGCCTCTACATCCGGGAACTCCGCGCCCTCGTGGCATGGAACTGGACCGCCTCCGGCGCGACCACCGCTTCCGTGGACCCCGGCCGATGACCTGGGAGGGGGTTCCCCTCGATCCTGGGAGGATTGCCCGTGCCTCCGGTTGCAGTCGTGATTCCCGGACCGTAGTGTCGGCCCCGGTCTTCGGCCCCCATGAATCTCCGCCTCCTCTACTCCCTCTTCGTCGCCGCCCTGGCGGGCTATGTCTTCGTCGGATCCGAGGTCTTCGAGGCCACGGCCGCGAAGGACAAGGGCGACGACGCCTACACGGAGCTGGAGCTGTTCTCCCGGGTGCTCGAGAGGGTTCGCCGCGACTATGTCGATGGCGAGACCATGACCTATGAGGACCTCGTCCACGGGGCGCTCAAGGGCATGCTGGGGAGCCTTGATTCCCACAGCGAGTTCATGGAGCCCACCGCCTTCAACGAGCTGAAGGAGGATACGGAAGGGGAATTCAGCGGCGTGGGCATGCAGGTCGCCCAGCGGGGGGATGATCTCGTGGTGATCGCCCCGATGGAGGACACTCCGGCGTTCGAGGCCGGGATCCTCCCCGGCGACAGGATCCGGCAGATCGACGGTCGGTCGACCGCCGGTCTGGCGGTAGGCGATGTCGTCAAACAGCTCCGCGGCAAGGCGGGCACCGAGGTGCGGGTCACCCTCGATCGCGAGGGTGCCGACAAGCCCCTCGAGCTCACCCTCAAACGCCAGAAGATCCAGGTCTACACCGCCAAGGACATCCACAATCGTCGCGAGTTTCCGGTGGATGCCGACAAGGTCGGCTACGTCCGTCTGACCCAGTTTGGCGAGAAGACTGGTGCCGAGCTGGAGGAGGCCCTGCGGAAGATGGAGAAGGCCGGGATGCAGTCGCTGGTCCTCGATCTCCGCAACAATCCAGGGGGGCTCCTCGAGGAAGCCGTCGCGGTCAGCGAGAAGTTCCTCAAGCGCGGAGAGCCCATCGTCTCCACCAAGGGCCGTCATTCCGAGCAGAACGTCGAGCGCAAGGCCGGGGGCGGGAAGAAGTGGCTGGCGAAGGACCTCCCCCTCGTGATTCTCGTCAACGGCGGCAGCGCCAGCGCCTCCGAGATCGTCTCGGGCGCCCTCCAGGACCTCAAGCGGGCCACCCTCGTCGGCGAGAAGACCTTCGGGAAGGGATCCGTCCAGAGCGTCCTCCCGATGCCGGGTGGCTCCGCCCTGCGGCTGACCACTGCCAAGTACTACACCCCGAGCCAGAAGGTCATCCACGGAAAGGGAATCCAGCCCGATGTCTTGGTGCCGATGGACGAGGACGAGGAGATCGCGATCCAGCTGACCCGCATCCCAGGGGGCAGGAACAACCTGGAACAGGCGTTGAAGTCCTTTCCCGCAGAGCGACAGAAGCGGCTCCGGGAACTCGTCGAGAAGGGCAGCGATGCCCCGCTCGAGAAGGCCAAGGAGCTCATTCGAACCGGGGGTGTCGTGAGGCCTCCGGCCGACACCGCGCTCACCGCGCCGCGCGGCTGAGACAGCCCGATCCAGGGCGTGCCCCATTCCCCGTGATCCACCAGGAGGCTCCGACCCACCGCCCGTGATCCTCGCCCTCGAGACCTCCTGCGACGAGACCAGTGCCGCAGTCGTCCATGAGGGACGGATCCTGTCCAATGTCGTCGCCTCCCAGATCCGGCTCCATGCCGAATATGGCGGGGTCGTGCCCGAGCTCGCCACCCGCGAGCACCTCCGGAACCTGATCCCGGTGGCCCGGCGGGCCATGGACGAGGCGGGAATCGGCCCGGCAAACCTCGACGCCCTGGCAGCCACCCGAGGTCCGGGTCTTCCTGCGGCGCTTCGTGCGGGATTCACCGCGGCACAGGGACTCGCCCTCTCGCTCGGACGTCCTCTCTTCGGAATTCATCATCACGAGGCCCATCTCTATTCACCATGGATCGAGGGCCAGCCACTGGTCGCGCAATTCGACCGGTTTGAGCCCAACCTTTCCCTCATCGTCAGTGGAGGCCACACGCTGCTCGTCCAGGTGACCGCGCCGCTTGAGCATCGGGTCCTGGGAGGCACGCTCGACGACGCCGCCGGCGAATGCTTCGACAAGGCGGCCAAACTTCTCGGACTCGCCTATCCCGGGGGACCGCAGATCGACCGGCTGGCTGCCGAGGGGGACCCTGTGGCGTTCGAGTTTCCAAGGCCTCTGGTATCCGATCCGAACCACGACTTCAGCTTCAGCGGACTCAAGACCTCCATCCGATACTTCCTCCAGAAGCATCCTGGACTCGCCGACGATCCCCAGCGCCTTCGGGACCTCTGCGCCAGCATCCAGGCTGCCGTCGTGGACGTGCTCGTCACTAAGACCGTCCGGGCGGCGCGGAACCTCGGAGTCGGGTGCGTCACGGCGAGCGGTGGTGTGACGCTGAACTCCGGACTGCGCCGGGACCTGGCAGCGCGCTGTGAACGGCATCGGCTCCGGCTCCGGATCTCCGCGCCGTCCCTATGCACCGACAATGCTGCGATGGTGGGGGTTCTGGCAGAACTCCATCAGGTCCAGGGTCGTTCGCCCACGCCGTCCGATGCCGAGGTCGCGCCCGGGTGGGCCCTGGCGGAGGATGTTTCCCCATGAGAGTCCTCCCGGTCCTCCTCACGATCCTGTTTCTGTCTCTCGCCAACGCCCCGGAGGCGGCGGAGTCCCAGCCGGTCTCACCGGCCGAGTTCGATGCCGCGTATGGGTCCATCCGGTCCAGGAAGGACGCCGGCTCCGAACGGGACCGCTTCCGTCGGCTCGTCGATCTCTGGTGGCGCCAGCAGCTCGTTGGGGATCCGGAATTCGGAACCTATGTCGGCGCGACCGAAGGGCAGGGGCAGTGGACGGACCTTTCCTTCGAGGCCCTGGCCCGGCGGCGTCACGAGCTCCGGATCGCCCAGGAGTCCCTCGGAACGCTTGATCGGAGCCGACTGCCCGAGGGGGAACAGCTGTACTTCGACCTCTTTGCCCGAACCCTGCGCCTCTCGGTGGAGGGGGAACGGTTCCCGGATGAGCTCCTGCCCTTGTCCCAACTCATGGGACCCCAGCAGGGTCTGGCCCAGACCTTGTCCCAGATGCCGACGGCCACCCCGGCTGACCTCGGTCGAATCGTCGAGCGTCTCCAACGGATCGGACCCCGGATCGATGCCGTCACGACCCTGCTGCGCGAGGGCCTGCGACGGGGCATCACCCAGCCCGCGCATCCGTTGCGGGACGTGCCCCGGCAGATCCGCGACAACATTCCGGAAGACTCTCGCCAGAGCCCGCTCGCCCGTTCCTTGCTGTCCGCGCTGTCGGCCGGGGTCCCTGGAATCTCTCCGACGGACGGATCGAACCTCGAGGCCGCGGCGCTGTCGGCTGTCACCAACAGTGCCTATCCGGCCTTCCGTCGACTGCACCGGTTTATGGTCGACGACTATCTGCCCGGTGCCCGCGCGGCCTGGGCCTCGACGCGTCTTCCTGATGGCGACGCCTGGTATTCGTTCCGGGTCCGGTTCCACACCACAACCGATCTAACGCCGAACCAGATCCACGAGCTCGGTCTGTCGGAGGTACGCCGGATCCGGAGGCAGATGGACGAGGTGATCCGCGAATCCGGGTTCACCGGGTCCTTCCCACAGTTTCTGAGGTTTCTCCGGACCGATCCCCGATTCTACTACGACAGCGGCCCCAAGCTCCTGGCCGGATACCAGGAGATCTGCCGCCGGGTGGACCGGGAGCTGCCCGGGCTGTTCGGTCGGCTCCCCCGGCTTCCCTATGGGGTCAAGGCCATTCCGACCTATCAGGAGCGCGCCCAGACCACGGCCTACTACCAGCCCGGGGCGCTCACCCTGGGTCGGCCCGGGGTGTTCTTTGCGAACACCTATGCCCTCGACATGCGGCCGAAGTGGGAGATGGAGGCCCTGACGCTGCACGAGGCGGTCCCGGGACATCATCTCCAGATGGCGTTGGCGCAGGAGATCGCCGACATGCCGGAGTTCCAGAAGCATGCCGACACCGGAGCCTTCATCGAGGGCTGGGCGCTTTATGCCGAAAGCCTGGGGCCCAACCTCGGACTCTACCATGACGTCTACTCCCGGTTCGGACAGCTCACCTACGAGATGTGGCGGGCGATCCGACTGGTGGTCGACACCGGGATCCACAGCCGGGGTTGGACCCGGCAGCAGGCCATCGACTTCTTCCTGGAGAACTCCGGCAAGACGCCGCACGACGTCGAGGTGGAGGTTGACCGATACATCGTTTGGCCCGGGCAGGCCCTCGCCTACAAGGTGGGTGAACTTCGGATAAAGACGATTCGTCGTGATGCAGAGACGAGGCTCGGATCGAGGTTTGTCCTCCGGGAGTTCCACGATGAGCTGCTGGGTCGAGGTGCCCTGCCGTTGGATCTTTTGGAACCTCGAATGAAGGCCTGGATTGACCGTCGTTCCCGTGGAGGCTGACCGAGGGGTGTACCGGATGGGGTCTTTCTGAGCCTGCGCGGAACCCAATCCCTCGAAAGTCTTGCTGAAGAGCCGGTCGTCTCGGCAAGTTATTCCGATGTGCGGTATTGTTGGAACAATCGGTACCCGATTACGCCTGGACCTCAGCATTTCGCTGCTGCGTCATCGTGGTCCCGACCATCAATCCGAATGGACTTCGGCCCCCAGTGAGACGCCGGTGGCATTGGGCCACGCTCGTTTGGCCATTGTGGATCTGAGTTCGGACGGCGACCAGCCGATGCACTCCTCTTGCGGTCGCTATGTTATCGTCTTCAACGGCGAGATTCATAATTTCATAGAACTTCGAAAAGAATTGGAGGGTAGAGGTGTCCAGTTCAGGACCCTGTCGGACACCGAAGTGCTCCTGCAGGGTTTGATGTTGGAAGGGCCAGACTTCCAGCTGAAGTGCAACGGCATGTGGGCGTTCTGTCTGTGGGATCGACAAGAGGGATCGGCCCTTTTGGGTAGGGATCGGTTTGGGGAAAAGCCGCTCTTCTATACGTCACTTGCGGACGGTGCCTTCGCATTCGCTTCCGAGATGAAAGGGTTGTTTCCCTTCATGAGGTCCGTCACCCCATCGCGATCGGTCGATCAGGATTTTCAGGACCTCTTAAGGTACGAGGCCACCGCAGTGGCAGTGATCGAGGGCATCCGAAAGATTCCCGCAGGCCATTGGGCTTCTTGGAAGAGGGGCGTTCTCAGCGTGTGTCGCTGGTGGAATACCTTGGATCACATTCCTGAGGCACCTCTACAATACGAGGAGCAGGTGGAGCGCTGGCGTGAGCTTTTCCTCGATTCGATCCGCATCCGGCTTCGGGCGGATGTTCCGGTCGGAACCACGCTCAGCGGCGGTCTGGATTCCAGTAGCGTCTTATGCGGTGTTGCCCATCTCGGTCGAGTCGGCGGGCTTCGGAATTCCGAGACTGCCGGGTGGCAGAAACCTGTCTGCGCGAGCTTCGGTGCTGATGGTCCTAATGAGACACCCTTCGCCAGGATGGCTGCCGAACACGTGGGTGCAGCACTCAATGTCGTCACCGTGGACCCCTTGAAATCCGGGTGGTCCCTGCAGGAGGCGTTGTTTCAGGTAGAAGATCCCTATCTGACACTTCCGCTCCCCATGCTGGCCACCTATCGGGCCATCCGGGAGAGCGGGACTCGGGTGACCTTGGACGGACACGGTGCAGATGAATTGCTGAGCGGTTACGGCCATTTGAGGTTCTCTGAATGGGATGCCACTCAGCGCACGCAGTTGGCCGAGGTGCGTTCTATCGTCAACTCCCTGGTTTCCGGGGAACTGAAACCACCCGCAGCGATTCCTCTGTGGGAGTGGTTGCGACATCGAATCGCTGTTCGACTGAGGCTCGCGCTGACGCCGCCGGTTCGCTGCCTGCAACGCCTCTCTGGTAAGCCTCGTCCCCCCTTGGCTCAGGACACCTTCTACCAAGACCAGTCCCATCCCAGGTTCCAGCAGATGGACTGGCTGACGCGTTCCCTGTTTGAGGCATTCCACTCGACGTTTCTTCCCACGCTGCTGAGGAACTATGACCGCTACTCGATGGCAAGCGGTGTCGAGATCCGAATGCCCTTCATGGATTGGAGACTGGTCAGCTTCGCGTTTGCGTTGCCATGGACGAGTCGGATCGGTGCGGGTTTCACCAAAAGGATCCTTCGGGATTCCGTTCGTGGACTGGTCCCGGATCCGCTCCGTAGCAGGAGGGACAAGATTGGTTGGAATTCTCCCAAACACGTTTGGTTTCGAGGTCCGCTTCGTGCTGAAACCGAGGAGATTCTGGCTCGGAACACCGACTCGCCCTGGATCGGAACGGCACGCGCCGAGTGGACCCGATTTCTCGGTCTCGAACATCCCAACCACCAGGACGGCGAAAACCTTTGGACACGCCTCCAGCCGGTCGTTTGGAGCGAAAGCCTGAATCGAGGATCCCGCGGCATCACCGGAAGCAGACTCCCCACTTGAGTGTCGCCATTTCGAGTGACGTCGACTTAAAGAGAGCCCCTGGGAATGCCTCTCGGATCACTCGGATTGAGAAATCCTCCGGTACATTGACTTTGCCAGGGCTGAAAAACAGTCTGGAGACACTGTCGTGGTGGATCCTTTGACGGAAACTTCTGCGTGTGCCTGATTCCTCTCTTCTGCAAAACCCTTCGCCGAAGGAGATCGTGGTTGCGATGTCGGAATTCGGGGTGCTGTGCCATGGCAAGCCCTGGCCTCCTGGCGGCCACGCATCCAGTGGCCAACATCTTCAAGCCCCTCTCGGCCCCGGCAGAAGCCATCCACGAGGTCTCCATTCTGGCCCTATTGATCTGCACCGCGATCTTCCTGGTGGTCGGCGGACTGCTCGCCTATGCCGTCGTCCGGTTTTGGAGCCGACCCGGTGACGACGATTCCGAACCCGCCCAGATCTACGGCAGCGTCCAGCTCGAGATGGCCTGGACCGCCATCCCCATCCTGGTTGTGGTTGTGCTGGTGGTCGCCACCCTCCGCACCACCGCCGCGATCCAGAACGCCCCCCTCCCTCCCGATGCCCTGCAGGTCCGTGTCGTGGGACCCCAGTGGTGGTGGGAGATCCAGTATCCCGGACTCGGCATCGTCACCGCCAATGAGCTCCATCGACCGGACCGCAAAAATTGCTCCATGGGCGGTAAGAGTTTTAGGCGGTGGTTGATCGTGGCACTCTATGCGGGGCAGAACAGATAGGGACTCACGCGGTGACGTGGTGACGCGGAGGGAGACAGGGGAGACGGGAGAAGGGAAAGGGGGCCATCTTTGGACGCCGGCGGGTGATGCAGTGCCCTCCATCACTGGGTGTGGGAGCACCCACCTTCCCTACGCCAACGGCGTTAAGGCCTTGAGCCCGGGGTTGGGTTGAGGAACGAGGACCTACCCTGAGGGGTAAATCCGGTGCCGATCGGGACTGGGACTTTGCCCCTCCTGGACGAACCCTTGCCGTCCTGTCGACATGGACATGGACCGGTCGGACCGGTGCCGCCACAGGTCGCTTCCCGAAAACTCAGACTCGCAGGGTGGGACTCTCTTCCGGACGATTGGGCAACCGCATGAATCCTGGATCGACCCGTTCATTTGCAGCCGCCCTCCTGCGCATTCTGGCCCTCGGGTTCCTGCTGTGGCCGGCTGTCGGGGCGACCGAGCCGACCCACCAGACCCAGGTGATCGAGGGCTGGACGGTCCTGGTCGATGTGCGCCTGCTGAAGGACCAACCTGTCCTCACCGCCAAGGCCCTCGAGCTCCTGCGGATCCAGCTGCAGGAGATCGTGCGGGTCGTCCCCGCCCCCGCCGTCGGAAAACTCCGCGAGATCCGACTGTGGTTCTCCCCGCCCTATCCGGCGGTCCGATCAGGTGCCGAGTATCATCCCGATGCCGGATGGCTGCGGTCCCATCAGCGCAACCCGGACATGGCCCGAGGCGTGGAATTCACCGGGGTCGAGGATTTCGAGGCCGAGACACGACGCATGCCCAACTTCACGCTCCACGAACTGGCTCACGGCTACCACGACCGGGTGCTGGAGGGCGGGTTCGGAAACGTCGAGATCAAGGCCCAGTATGAGAAGGCCAAGGCCAGCGGAGTCTATGACCGCGTCGAACGACAGGATTCCGAGGGACGGCGACGGTTCGACCGGGCGTATGCCTTGACCACGCCGATGGAGTACTTCGCCGAAAGCACCGAAGCCTATTTCACCCGGAACGACTTCTTTCCGTTCCACCGCGGTGAACTGCATCAGGCCGATCCCGAGATGGAGGCGCTGGTCGGACGCCTCTGGGGAGTTCCGGAGAAGGCCCGATGAACCATCCCAGCACCGTCCGACAGCCCCTGCCCGAACCGGCAATCCCGAGGTCGGTTGTCGCCATCGCCCCTCAGGATCCGCGGCGCGAGGCCACCGGTATACCCCGTCGTTTCTGATCCCAGTCTCCCCATGAAGAACCGCATCGCCCTGGGCCTGGTACTGGCCTGTACCTCTGGTGTCGTTGGTGCCGAGAGACTCACGGAGTGGCGCCATTCGGCATCGCTCTGGGTTCTCACCACGCCCGACGGCGCAGCGATGCCCGCTGGAACCACAGTCGAGGGGTTCCCCCTGCTGGTGCGCCTCGATGGAGGGACCTTCCGCTTCGACGAGGCGCGTCCGGACGGGGCCGACCTTCGGTTCGCCCTGGCCGACGGCACCGTCCTGTCCCACCAGGTGGAGGAATGGGATCCGGCCGCGCGTTTGGCGAGCGCCTGGGTGCGCCTCCCGAGGATCGAGGGAAACGCCCAGCAGGAGATCCGGATCCACTGGGGCAATGCCGGCGCGAATGCCGTGGGCCGAGGCGCAGAGGTGTTTGATGCCTCCAACGGCCATCTCGGTGTGTGGCACATGGGAGGTCCGCGCGACGAGGTCGGCGGCGGGATGGCCCGGGATTCGGGAACCACCGCCACCCGCGGCATCGTGGGTCCGGCCCGGCACCTCGAGGAAGGGCAGGGATTCTTCGTCGGCGACCGGCTCACCGGGTATCCCACCGGTTCGGAACCCCACTCGACCGAGGCCTGGATCCGTCCGCTGAAGCCCAACACCACCGTGGTGGGCTGGGGCAATGAACAGGCACAGGGCAAGGTGGTCCTGCAGTTCCGAAGCCCGCCCCACGTCGGCGTCGACGCCTACTTCTCCGATTCCAGCCTCGACGGCAGGACCCCCGTCCCGGAGGGACACTGGACGCATGTCGTGCACACCTACGAGTCGGGGCGCACCCGGCTCTACGTGAATGGCGTCCTCGACGTGGAATCCACCCGCCGCTCCTCGCCGCTCAACGTCCGCTCACCCGCACGGTTGTGGATCGGGGGGTGGTACGACCACTACACCTTCAAGGGGGACATCGACGAGGTGCGGGTTTCGAGGACGGTCCGATCTCCGGATTGGGTTCGCCTGCAGTTCGAGAACCAGAGGCCACTGCAGCGGCTTGTTGGCCATCCGGTCACCGCCGGCGACCGGTTCGCCGTGTCCCACGACCGGATCACCCTGGTCGAAGGGGCCACCGCGAGAGTCACCGCAGAGGCCGGGGGAGCCCGGAAGGTCTACTGGATCCTCAAGCGCGATGGCCGCGAGACCGTCGTGGCGGTCGATCGGTTCGACCATACGCTGGACGCGGGACGGTTCACCGGTGATGCCCAGGCCACACTCCAGTTCAGGGCGGTGTATGCCGACACGGTTCAGGTCCGCGACATCCCGGTCACTCTCCGGGAGGCCATTCCAGATCCGACGTTCACGCTGAAGGCTCCAAGGACCTGGGATGGGCGCAGGACCCTCGAGATCGTCCCGCAGGTCGGCAATCTCGCGGCGCTCGAGGCCGCCGGGGCGACAAATCTCACGACGTCCTGGGCGATGGGTGACATCGCCACGCTCCGCGACATCGCCCCCGGGAAACTGATCCTGTCCCGCGCCCAGAACAGCGGTCTGTTGACGGTCAACGCGACGCTCGACAACGGAGGCCAACCCGTCACCCGCTCCTGCACGATAGAGGTCCGGGAGCCGAAGACGGATCGCTGGGTCCAGCGGATCCCGGACGCCGACGAGTTGCCGGAGGACAATCAGTTCTACGCCCGCGACGATCGGGGTGAGGGAACGCTCCTATGCCACGGAACGGCGGCCGCACCGGCCGATGCCGTCTTCGTGCGGGTCTTGGCCGATGGCAGGCTTTGGCGAGAGGCCCAGGTCCGACTCGGGAAGGGGGGGCGGTTTCAGTTGTCCGTGCGGCTCAAGCCCGGCCTGATCCGCTATGACGTCGAGTTTGGATCGCGCCGGTCCGGCCAGGAAACGGTCCTGCGTCGGGCCACCAACGTCGTCTGTGGCGACGCCTACCTGCTCCAGGGCCAGTCCAATACCGTTGCCACCGACTGGGGCCCAGAGGAATCGGCCTTCAGAAGCCCCTGGATCCGGACGTTCGGCAGTCCATCGGGTGATCCGAATGGCCTCCGCCTGTGGGGCGAGGCCGTCCATCGCAACCCGGATGGCGAGAGGCTCCAGATCGGCTATTGGGGCATGGAACTGGCCCGAAGGCTGGTCGAGGCCCACGGCATGCCCATCTGCATCCTGAATGGGGCGGTCGGCGGGACGCGCATCGATCAACACCAACGCAATCCGGCCCAGCCCGACGATTCATCGACGATCTACGGTCGGCTGCTCTGGCGCGCCCGACAGGCCCGGCTCACCCACGGCATCCGGGGCATCGTCTGGCACCAGGGCGAGAACGATCAGGGAGCCGATGGGCCCACCGGCGGCTTCGGTTGGGAGACCTACCGGGACTTCTTCATCGACCTCGCCGCGGCGTGGAAGCGCGACTATCCGAACGTCCAGCACTACTACGCATTCCAGATCTGGCCGCTGTCGTGCTCCATGGGTATCGACGGTTCCGACAACCGCCTGAGGGAGGTACAGCGAAACCTGCCGACGGCGTTCTCCCGTCTCAGCGTCCTGTCCACCCTGGGCATCGAACCCCCCGGCGGATGCCACTTTCCCGCCGGCGGTTATGCGGAGTTTGCGCGCTTGCTCTTTCCCCTGATCGAACGCGATGACCATGGGAAGACCTTCCCCGGACCTGTCGGTCCACCGAACCTCCGCCGGGCGTGGTTCACCCGGCCCGACCGGACCGTCCTCGCCCTCGAGTTCGACCAGGACATCGTCTGGACCCCCAGCCTGGTCAGCGAGTTTCTGATCGATGGCCGTCGGGGACGGGTCGCCAGCGGCAGCGTGGCCGGCCGTGTTCTGACCCTCCAGCTGACGGGGGGTGGCGAGGGCAGGACGTTGACGTATCTCGACAGTCGGAACTGGAGCCAGACCCGGCTTCTGAAGGGCACCAACGGTCTCGCGGCCCTGACCTTCTGCGAGGTGCCCATCGGGATGCCGGAATCGGGGGCAGGGGGTGAGCCTGCTCGAATCGGTCCCGCCAGCACCCTCAACGGCGCACGATGAACCCGGCGTCGGCCCAGTCGGCCAGGTCTTCCCGGGAGCCGTCACCGGCATCCATCGCTACCAGCGTCAGGGTCTTGGATCCGCGGGGGATCGGGATGTCGAAGCGCCAGGCCGGCGACAGGATCCGCATCACGGGGCTGACCCTCGCCTCCTTGCCGTCGATGAACACCTTGAAGACGACGCTGGGGTACTTGGCGAGGTTGGAGCCGAAGTTGAGGTCGACCAGGTTCTCATCCACCCCAGCGTAGGCCACGAACCGCTCGTAGTCGGGCTGGATCGCATAGGCCACCGCGCAGGGGGCGTGGACGCCGAGGCCATGCTCGGGCTTGCGGCGATCCACCCGCAGCGGCTTTCCGGTGTTGGCCTTGTCCTTCTGTGGCGCCTGCGTGGTGCCGGAGTATCGGACCGTGCCGCCATAGGTGTGGCCGAAGCCCACGGAGCGGACCGGGGACAGGTCCCCGATGAACACGTCCGGCTTGGGGGGCGCCGGAATCATGCGGGCGAAGGAGCCCTCGGACTCGAGCCCCACGGGCACTCCACCCCGGAACGCCAGCGTCCGGAGCTGGGTCGTGTTCGTGAACACCAGCGGCGTCGTGTACAGGCTCGAACGCGGTCCCGGGGTGGAGCCGTCCAGCGTGTACCGGATCTCGGCCCCTGGCTGCAGCGGTGCGGTGAGGGTGACTGTGATGGGCTGCTCGAACAGGTGTGGTCGCATCCGGGTCCCCCACGGGGCGATGCGCACCGGATCGACCGGTCGGGTCTTGTTCCAGCGTCCCAGCCGGGTCAGCTCCTCCTCGAGCTGGATCGTCGGTGCCAGGTGCTTCTCGAAGTGGGCCACGACCTGCTCGGTGTTGAGGTCGGGGGTGAAGCCGCGGGACGGGTCGTATCCCGGATGCGCATCGGTCATGTCGCGGGCCAGCACACAGCGCAGGCCGGCGGCCTTCATCGCACGCAGGCCCATCGGCTTGCCCAGCAGGCAGACCTGGGTGTGGAACCCGACGTAGAGCAGATGGGTCAGACCCCGCTGCTGGCAGATCGCGTAGACCTCGGCCTGGGTGTCCGGCATCAGGTCGGCCTCCCCGATCCGGAGCGCCGGATGCATGCCATCCCAGCCATAGTTGCCCGCACAACGTTCCCGGCCACAGGCGCAGCCGCCGGCGTCCGGGACGGGCGGACAGGTCACGTCGACGGCCTTGGGAACCTCGACGCCCGGGAGGGCCAGGACCGATTCCCGCTGCGGAAAGCCGGCGTAGTTGTCCACCACGTCGCTCGGACACAGCATCACGGTCATGCCGAGGTCCCGCGCGGCCTCGAGGGCGCGGTCGATCCGCGGGACGAAGGCGTCGACCCGCATCGTCGCGGTCTTGCACCAGTGGAAGTTCCAGACGTCCACGGCCACGACGCCCACCCGTTTGGGCTCGATGCGTTCCTTCACCAGGACCACCTGGCCGGTGGCCGGGTCCCGGGTCTGGAGCGTCCATTCCATCTCCGCGCCGGTCAGTGCGGAAGTGGTCAGGAGTCCGAGGAGTCCTAGGAGGAGACGGAGCATCGATGCGACGCGGTCGCGAGCACGGACGAGGTCGGGCACGGGGATCACGGGCCCAGCCTGACGACGCAGATGCCGACTGGGCAATGCCCGAGACGGGCGACCCGTGGAGGAAACCCCGGGTTGGATGCCCTCCGCCTCAGCGGTCCCGTTGGGCTTCGAAGAACTCCAGGAGGGTTTCCGCCGTGGAACGACCGGGTTCCCCGAGCGTCCTCGGCCAGCGGTGGCCGCCGTGTTGGATCGCGAAGAACCGGAGCTCCGGACCCCCTCCCGGTCGCGCCCATCGCGTGCACCGGATCCCGTCCTCCAGGGTCGGGACCCCGTCCGGGGTCAGGTCGAGATGGTCCACCCAGGCCCGGATCACCTCCTCGGTGCCCCGGTACGGCCCCCAGCCATCGCGATCCTTCCGATCCCCGGTCCAGCGGGTGATGGGATCGTCCATGACGTTCACCGCCAGCACCGAGGGACGGGCGGAATCCGCGAGGAACGGGGTCCAGTCCGACATCATGGTGCCGCAGATCGGTGCGATGGCGCGGGGGAAGGAGTTCGGACGCGAGCCCAGGAGAAATCCGAGGTCGGCTCCGTTCGAGAATCCGGTCACGAACACGGCCCGCGGGTCGAGGTCGAGGTCCCGGACCAGTCGGCCCGCCAGTTCCCGGGCGGCCTGGACATCGTCGACCGGCAGGTGCCGGTGGAACCGGTAGCCGACCTGGAAGAACCGACGTCCGGCGCCATCGCGGGTGCCCTCGGGATACGCGACTACCCACCCCCGACGCTGTGCCGCGGCGGTCAGGGCACTGGTCTTTCGGAGGTCCTCCGGCGAGCCCGTGAATCCATGGAAGGCGAGGACCAGCGGCGCCTTGGGTGCCCGTTCCTGGGGCAGGTCGACCTGCACGCGGCGTTCGCGTCCGTCGAGCACCACCCGGTTCTCTCCGGAGATCCACGGGGTCCGCAGCCGCTCCCGTTGGGTCCAGGCGAAGACGCGGTCCGCCGCCTCCAAGGCGGCGGGATTCCGGTGGACCAGTCCGTGGTACTGGAGCGCGAGGATCACCTCGTTGTGGTTGATACCCTTGG
>Ga0194110_10000262_pt1 | contig 65288 bp, 65 predicted proteins | sample TA2Kig1200mmetaG_FD_146192 | JGI IMG/M metagenome (GOLD analysis project Ga0194110, IMG submission 146192) | Freshwater microbial communities from Lake Tanganyika, Tanzania - TA2015032 Kigoma Deep Cast 1200m | ecosystem: Environmental > Aquatic > Freshwater > Lake | place: Tanzania: Lake...
CAGGGAGGTCACCTCCCCGGCCCTCCCCCCACAAGAGCATCGCTATGGCCGCCAAAGTCAAGCTCCGCCAGGTGGACGAGTACCGCTGGGAGATTCCCCGGGAGGGGAAGATGCGCACCCGGGGGCTCATCTATGCCTCCCGGGAGATGCTCCCCAAGATCGAGGAGGACCAGAGCCTGGCCCAGGTGGCCAACGTGGCCACGCTGCCGGGCATCGAAGGCGCCTCCCTGGCCATGCCCGACATCCACTGGGGCTACGGCTTCCCCATCGGCGGGGTGGCGGCCTTCAACCTGGACGAGGGCATTGTCTCGCCGGGCGGGGTGGGCTACGACATCAACTGCGGCGTCAGGCTGCTGCGCACCAATCTGGAACGGCAGGCCGTGGCTCCCAAAATCGACGAACTGGTCAACGCCCTGTTCACCAACATCCCTTCGGGGCTGGGCTCCCGGCGCAAGGATTTCAAGCTCACCGCCCCCACCCTGAAGCAGGTGCTGCGGCTGGGGACCGCCTGGGCCGTCAAGCAGGGTTTCGGCCGGCCCGAAGACCTGGACCACATCGAGGCCCGGGGCCAGATCGAGGGCGCCGACCCCGACGAGGTCTCCCCGTTCGCCCTGGACCGGGGCAAGGACCAGTTGGGCACCCTGGGGTCGGGCAACCACTTTGTGGAAGTGGGCTACGTGGCCGAACTCTTTGACGAGGCCCTGGCCCGGGCGATGGGATTGTTCAAAGGGCAGATCACCGCCATCGTGCACACCGGCTCCCGGGGGCTGGGGCACCAGGTGTGCGACGACTATATCAAGGTGATGCTCAAGGCCGCGGCCAAATACGGCATCGAGCTCCCGGACCGGCAGTTGTGCTGCGCCCCCATCCGCTCCCCCGAGGGCGAACGCTACCTGGCGGCCATGGCCGCGGCGGCCAATTTCGCCTTTGCCAACCGGCAGCTCATCACCCACTGGGTGCGGGAGTCCTTCGAGCGGGCCCTCAAGCTGGGGCCCCGGGACCTGGGCCTGGAGCTGGTGTACGACGTGGCCCACAACATCGCCAAGATCGAGACGCACACCGTGGACGGCAAGACCAAAAAGCTGTGCGTGCACCGCAAGGGCGCGACCCGGGCCTATCCCGCCGGCCATCCGGAGGTCCCCGAGGCCTACCGCCAGACGGGGCAGCCGGTGCTCATCCCCGGCGACATGGGGCGCTATTCCTTCGTGCTGGTGGGCACCGAGCAGGCGCTCCGGGAAACCTTCGGCAGCACCTGCCACGGCGCCGGCCGGGAGATGTCCCGCCAGGCGGCGCTCAAGGCCGCCCGGGGCCGGGACATCGTCCGGGAAATGGCGGACAAGGGCATCGTGGTCCGGGGCGCGGGCCGGGGCACCGTGGCCGAAGAGATCTCCGAGGCCTACAAGGACGTGCAGAACGTGGTGGACGTGGCCCACGGCGCCGGCATCAGCAAAAAAGTGGCCCGCCTGGCGCCGTTGGGGGTTATTAAGGGGTAGGGCGGGCTCCGCCTGCCGACTGATAGAACAAAAGAATAATAATGAGCCCGAGCACAACCTTCTTTGCTTAAGCAATACAGCAGGATGATTCAGAAATGGCAATTTCTTACTTGGACCTTGTGTCTGAAATTTTAAATAATTTTAGACTAGTTAAGAATCCATCAGATATAGTAAAATTTTTCGGAGAAGGATGTATTACTGAGATTTCGGATGAACCTTTGGTTCAAGTGATGGATAAAATGTTGGAAATATTATCTCCATTACCTATCGGTTTTGAACAGAAAACTTTTCAATTTATTGACATTAATAATAATCAATGCGTTTTCGATGTCACATTTTATGAAAATAAGTTAGTTAATTTTCGGTGCCAAAAATATTTTAAAGGATGGTTTGCATTAGGAAAGGCTATTAAATTTAATTCTTTTAAATTGCGACCTTTGGTTAATAAGATAATTGGAATAGATAGTGTCCATCATGACTTCGCTAATGATAAATTTTATTGCGATAATTTTAAGGGATTAGTGGTAGTATTTGGTCAGATTAATGAGAATAAAAGCGTTTCAACTTGGATTACCGACAAACAATATTTTTAGTAATGTAGGGCGGGCACCGCCCGCCGAAAATCCATGAAGCCTCCCATGGAACAGGCCCAGGAAAAAGATTTGGAAGTCAAGCCTGATGAAGGGGTGATTGAAGAGACCGTAGCTAAGGTCAGGGCCATAGCCAAAGGGCCTCATGGGGACCTGTTTTGCCAAGTCGTGGAGACTTTTTATCAACAGACCGAGTCTGAAATATTTTCCCAGGAAGATTTGGCCGATATCCGAGAAGGTGTCGAGGAAATCAGGCAGGGGAATTACTTGACCCTGGAGGAGTACCGGCAAGGGAAGCGGTTGTGAGTTATCTCTGGTTCCCAAGCTCCTGCTTGGTAACCCCGTGGCCCGCAAAGCTCTGCTTTGCTCATTACGATAGGCTTTACCCGTGTAGGGTGCGCACTGCGCACCGTAACTCAAGTTATGAGGCGCCCCAGCGGAGCTGGGGCGGAAGAGGGCGTTCCCAAGCAGGAGCTTGGGAACGAGCGAAACAAAAGGTGCGCGGTGCGCACCCTACATGAACGGCGCGAACGGCGGGATGCGCTGGGCTTTCCCGCCCTACGGGTTTTTTGCTTTTAACTGCTCACTGCTTACTGCTCACTTCCATGTTTGAACGTCTGTCCGACAAGCTGGCCCAGGTTTTTAAGAAGCTGAAGGGCCGGGGGAAGCTCACCGAGGCCGATGTCACCGCGGCCCTGCGGGAGGTGCGGCTCGCCCTGCTGGAGGGCGACGTCAACTACAAGGTGACCAAAAGCTTCGTGGAGCAGATCCGGGAGCGGGCCGTGGGCGAAGAGGTGATGCGCTCCCTCACCCCGGCCCAGCAGGTCATCAAGATCGTGCACGAGGAGCTGACCGCGCTGTTGGGCGGCGAGTCCCCCAAGCTGGACCTCGCCGGGCGGCCGCCCGTGGCCTTGATGCTGGTGGGTTTGCAGGGCTCGGGCAAAACCACCACCGCGGGGAAACTGGCCCGGCGCCTGAAATCCCAGGGTCGCCAGCCCTATCTCGCGCCCGCGGACGTGCAGCGGCCCGCGGCCATCGAGCAGCTCAAGCGCCTGGCCCAAGAGCTGGAGGTGGGGGTGCACCCCACCCGGCCCGAGCAGAACCCGGTGGCCATCGCCCACGACGCCATGGAGGCGGCCTACACCGCGGGCTACGACGTGGTCATCCTGGACACGGCCGGGCGGCTGCACATCGATGCGCCCCTGATGGACGAACTGAAGGCCATCCGCCGGGAGGTGGAGCCCAACGAAATCCTGCTGGTGGCCGACGCCATGACCGGCCAAGACGCGGTGCAGGTGGCCCAGCGCTTCCACGATATGTTGAAGCTCACCGGGGTCATCCTCACCAAGATGGAAGGCGACGCCCGGGGCGGCGCGGCCCTGTCCATGCGCGCGGTCATCGGCCAGCCCATCAAGTTTCTGGGGGTGGGCGAAAAGCTGGACGCTCTCGAGGTCTTCCACCCGGATCGGCTGGCCTCCCGCATCCTGGGCATGGGAGACATGCTGTCGCTCATTGAAAAGGCCCAGGAAACCTTTGACCAGGACCAGGCCAAGGACCTGGAGCGCAAGATCCGGGAGGAAAGCTTTTCCCTGGCGGACTTCCGGGACCACCTGCGCCAGCTCAAGAAGATGGGTAGCCTGGAGCAGCTCCTGGGCATGATTCCCGGGCTCGGCAAGATCAAGGCCCTGAAGACGGCCAAACCCGACGACCGGGAGCTCAAGAAGATGGAGGCCATCATCGACTCCATGACCCCGGGCGAGCGGGCCCACTACCAGATCATCAACGGCAGCCGCCGGCGGCGTATCGCCAAGGGGAGCGGCACCACGGTGGAAGAGGTGAACCGGCTGCTCAAGAATTTCGCCGCCACCCAGAAGATGATGAAACAGATGACCCGGGGCATGAAGAAAGGGCGGATGCCGTTTCCCGGGGGAATGTTTTAGGGGTGGTGATGAGTTGCGAGTGTGGGGAAGGGGGCTAAGGGCAAGCCCCTTACCCCCTCCCCCACCCCCCCTCCCCCAATCCCTTAAGGGGGGTTGGGGAGGGGAGTTTGAGGGGAGGGCGGGGGGCCCTCGGCCCCCCGGCCCTTCCCTCAAGATACCATAAACAGGAGGAACAACCGTCAATCATGGCACTGCGTATCCGGTTGGCCCGGTTCGGCGCCAAGAAGCGTCCATTCTACCGCATTGTGGTAACTAACAGCGAAGCTCCCCGGGATGGCAGATTCCTGGAGATTGTCGGCACTTATGACCCCAACCAGGAACCGGCGGCGGTGTCGGTGAAAGACGACCTGCTGTCCCACTGGTTGAGCCGCGGCGCCAAGCCCACCGACACGGTGGCCAGCCTTCTGAAGCAGCGGCAGGCCAAGGCGGCCCCCCGGGGAGGGTGAGGCGCCTCGCCGCCCATGGCGTTCCGGGAGTTTGAGTCCACCCCAGCCCCCCACGGAGGTGGCAGATGAAGGACCTCATCAAGTTCATCGCGCAAGCTCTGGTGGACCATCCGGACCAGGTGGAGGTACAGGAGATCGAGGGGCAGCAGACCTCGGTGATTGAGCTCAAGGTGGCCAAAGAAGACCTGGGCAAGGTCATCGGCAAACAGGGGCGCACCGCCCGGGCCATGCGCACCATTCTCAACGCGGCCTCCACCAAGGTGCGCAAGCGGTCGGTGCTGGAAATCATTGAATAGGCCGAAACCGCCTCCGGACCGCCTCATCCTCCTGGGGACCGTGGCGGGGGCGCATGGTGTTAAAGGCGTCCTCAAGCTGCGCCCCGCGGGCGGCCCCCCCGGGGACCCGGACCTGTTCCCGGCCCTGGGTGAAGTGGAGCTGGACGGCCGCCGCCGGGCCGTCCGCTGGGCCGGCCGCACCGCCCGGCACCTGCTGCTGGCCCTGGACGGCGTCGCCACCCGGGAAGAGGCCCAGGCCCTCGCAGGGCGGGAGGTGCTCGGGGAAGCCCGCCGCTTTCCGCCGCTGCCGCCCGGAGAATATTACTGGTTCCAGCTCCTGGGACTGACGGTGCGACACGCCCGCTCCGGCGAGGAGCTGGGCGCCCTGGCGGAGATCATCCCCACCCCGGCCCACGACGTTTACGTTGTGCGCCAGGGCGACCGGGAGGTGCTGCTCCCGGCGGTGGAGGAGGTCATCACCGCCGTCAACCTGGAGGAAGGGTGGCTGACGGCCCTGCCGCCGCCGGGCCTGCTGGAAGTCTATGCAGATTGACCTGCTCACCCTCTTCCCGGACTTTTTCACCACGCCCCTGGGCGCCAGCATGCTCAGCCGGGCCCAGACCCTGGGGGCGGTGCGCTTCCGGGTGCTGAACCTGCGGGACTTCTGCCCCGACCGGCACAAGGTGGCGGACGACCGGCCCTTCGGCGGCGGCCCGGGCATGGTGATGAAAATTGAACCCCTGGTGGCCGCCATCCGGGCGGTGCGGGCCGAAGCCCCCATGGTGCGGGTCATCCTCCTGACCCCCCAGGGGCGGGTCCTCACCCAGGACAAGGCCCGGGAGCTGGCGCAGCAGCAACATCTGCTGCTCATCTGCGGCCACTACGAGGGGGTGGACGAGCGCCTGCGCCACTATATCGACGAGGAGCTCTCCCTGGGCGACTACGTCCTCACCGGGGGCGAAATCCCGGCCCTGGCGGTGGCGGACGCGGTGACGCGGCTCCTGCCCGGCGTGCTGGGGGGCGAAGGGGCCACCGAAGAGGAATCGTTTCAGGACGGTTTGCTGGAGCACCCCCACTACACCCGGCCCCGCATCTTCGAGGGGCATGAGGTGCCGGAGGTGCTCTTAAGCGGAGACCACCGCCGCATCGCCCGTTGGCGGCGGGAGCAGGCATTGCTGAAAACGGCGCAAGAACGGCCCGATCTTCTGGCCCGGGCCCGCCTCGATCCTGAGGATCGGCGGTTTCTGGCGGCCCTGGGGATGGCGGCCGAAGAATAGGTGAGGCTATGGAACCGAGACTCTTGCAACTCTCCCGGGAGCAGATGCGGGGCGACCTGCCCGACTTCCGCCCGGGAGACACGGTGGAAGTGCACGTCCGCATCGTGGAAGGCGACAAGGAACGCGTCCAGGTCTTCAAAGGGGTGGTCATCCGGAGGCGGGGCGCCGCGGTGGGGGCCACTTTTACGGTGCGCAAGGTGTCCTACGGGGTGGGGGTGGAGCGCATTTTCCCCCTGCACTCCCCCAATCTGGACAAGGTGGTGGTGCTCACCCGGGGCCGGGTGCGGCGCAGCCGCCTCTACTATCTGCGCCAGCGCTCCGGCAAAGCCGCCCGGATCCGCGAGAAGCGGTCCCTCCGGACATGAGGTCGCTCCGGGGCGGCAACCTGGTGTTTGCTGACCCGGAGTCGTTCTGGCGCCGCCAGGGCGTGACGCTCCTGGCCGGGGTGGACGAAGCCGGCCGGGGGCCCCTGGCCGGGCCGGTGGTGGCCGCCGCGGTGATCTTCCCCGAGGCCGATCACCTGCCTGGCCTGAAGGACTCCAAGCAGCTCTCTCCCCAGGCGCGGGAGGAACTGGCCCGGGAAATCCAGGCCCGGGCTGCGGCCTGGGCGGTGATGGCGGTGGGGGCCCGGGAGATCGAACGGACCGGTATCCTGGCCGCCAGCCTGCGGGCCATGGCCCGGGCGGTCCGGGCCCTGGAGCTGCTCCCGGAGATGGTGCTGGTGGACGGCAACCAGCCCCTGCCCCTGGCCTATCCCCAACAGCCGGTGGTGGGCGGGGACGGCCGCTGCCGCTCCATCGCCGCGGCCTCCATCCTGGCCAAGGTCCACCGGGACCGGCTCATGGCGGACCTGCACCGGCGCTTCCCGCAGTACAATTTTCTCCAGCACAAGGGCTACCCCACCCCGGAGCACCTGGAGGCCCTGCGGGTGTGGGGGCCGTGCGCGGCGCACCGGCGCACCTTTAAGGGGGTGCGGGAATGGCTGGGAGAAAACCGCTGAAGGACCCCCGCCACCGCCTGGGCGCGGCCGGCGAGGAGCTGGCCGAGAAGGAATTGCGACGGCAGGGCTATCGCATCCTGGAGCGCAACTTCACCTCGCCCCTGGGGGAGGTGGACCTCATCGCCCGGCACCGGGGGACCCTGGTCTTCGTGGAAGTGAAGACTCGGAAGCAAAGCCGCTACGGCGCCCCCCAGGAGGCGGTCTCCCCGGCCAAGCAGGCGCGGCTCCGGCGCCTGGCCGATTATTACCTTAGGGCCAAGGGACTGAAAGATCAGGCCGTGCGGTTTGATGTGGTGGCCATCACCTTTCAGGACGACGCGCCCCGGATTGAAATTATTGTGAATGCGATTGTCGATGTTTAGGAAGAACTAGGGCCATGGGCACGCTCTTTGTGGTCGCCACCCCCATCGGCAATCTGGAAGACATTACCCTGAGGGCTTTGCGGGTGCTCAAGGAGGCGGCGGTCATTGCTGCGGAGGACACCCGCCGCACCCGGAAGCTGCTCACCCATTACGGCATCGCCACGCCGCTGGTCAGCTTTCACGCCCATAACCAGGCGAGCCGCATACCGGAACTTATCGGCCGCCTGCAGGCCGGGGAGTCGGTGGCCCTGGTGAGCGACGCCGGCACGCCGGGCTTTTCCGACCCCGGCGCGGACCTGGCGGCCGCGGCCTGGGAGGCGGGCCTCCGGGTGGAGGCGGCGCCGGGGCCGGCCGCGGGGGTGGCGGCCCTGTCCATGAGCGGTTTCAAGGGCGACGTCACCTTCCTGGGCTTCCCGCCCCGGCGGGAAGGCAAGCGCCGGGAATTTCTGCAGGGCCTGGCCCGGGAGCCCCGGGTGCTCATCCTCTACGAGTCGCCCCGGCGCCTGGGGACGCTGGTGGCGGAACTGGCCCGGGTCATGGCCGACCGGGACCTCCTGGTGGTGCGGGAGCTCACCAAGCGCTTTGAGGAGACCTGGCGGGGACCCGTCCCCCGGGTGGCCGCGGAACTGGCCGGGGCGGAGCTCAAGGGCGAGTGCACCCTGGTTCTCTCCTGCCCGCATGGCCGACCTGCGCTGACGGTAGATGTGGACGCCCACCTGCTGGAGACGGCCCGCAGCACCGGGCTTTCGGGCCGGCGCCTGGCGGAAGAGGCGGCCCGTGCCCTGGATTTGCCCAAACGGCAGGTTTACCAGGCCTACCTGGCCCTGAAACAGCAGGGGCGACTGCCGTGAGGCAGGTGTCAGGTGCCAGGTGTCAGGTGCCAGGTGCTAGGTTCTGGGTTTATAGGTTTTGGGTTTTGGGTTCAGCGGCTGTAGCCATGAGCCTGATTCCCTGGTTGGACCATAAACGCCCCAGGCGCCAAGGTGCGTGTATATCCGACTTGAACAAGGCCTGATCCCCATGGCCGAGGTCGGGAGGGAGCATCCTTTTCCCCTGTGTCTGCCGCAGGCGGGATGCGCTTCGCTTTCCCGCCCTACAGCCGCTGACACCTGGCACCTGACACCTGGCACCTGACACCTTAACAACATGGACCATCGGGAATCAAATCCGGCGGAGTTGGAAATGGAGCTCTGGGTGGAGAACCGGCTGGGCCTGCACGCCCGGCCGGCGGCGCAGATCAGCGCCCTGGCCCAGCAGTTCCGGGCCACCCTGACCCTGGAGAAGGACGGCCAGGAGGTGGACGCCCGTCAGGTGCTGGCCATCCTTACCCTGGATTCACCCATGGGCGCCCGCCTGGTGGTGCGGGCGGTGGGTCCCGACGCCCGGGAGGCGGTCACCGCCCTGGCCCGCCTTTTTGCCCGGAAGTTCGGAGAGTCATGACCAGCAGGAGTCTGGTGTTACGGGGCATTCCCGCCTCTCCCGGCATTGTCATCGGTCGGGCCAAGGTCCTGAGCGACCGGGGTGAGGTGCAGGCCTCCTTCCGCCTCATCTACACCGAAGAGGAGCGCACCGCGGAGCTGGCCCGCTTCCAGGGCGCGGTGGACCAGGCCCAGGAGGACCTGTCGCTGCTCAAGGAAGAGATCGCCGGCGAGTTTCCGGAGCACGCGCACCTGCTGGAGCTCCACCTCCTCATCCTCAAGGACCAGATGCTCTATGACGAACCCCGGCGGCTCATCCGGGAAAGCAACCTGAACGCCGAGTGGGCGCTTAACCAGGCCTTTGAGAAGGTGAAAGCCCTCTTCCGTCGCATCGAAGACCCTTACATCAAGGGGCGCATCCAGGACGTGGAGTCGGTCTACCGCCGCCTGTTGGGCAACCTCACCGGGAAGAACCCGCGGCGCCACTTCAACGCCCCCGACCCCATCATCATCGTGGCCCGGGACCTGTCGCCCGCAGAAACCACGCAGATGACCGCCTCCCAGGTGGTGGGCTTCATCACCGAGCGGGGCGGCAAGACCTCCCACACCGCCATTGTGGCTCAATCTCTGGAGATCCCCGCGGTGGTGGGAGTGGACGCGGCCACCCAGCGGATCGCCCCGGGGGTTGAACTCATCCTGGACGGCCTGACGGGGCGGATCATTGTGGAGCCCGGCGATGACCTGCGCCGCACCTACCGGAACCGGCGCCAGGAATTCGAGCTCTTCAAGGGCGAGGTGGCGGCCTTCAGCAATCTGCCCGCCATCACGCCGGACGAGCAGCGAACCCGGGTCATGGCCAATATTGAACTGCCGGAAGAAGTGGCCGTGGCCAAGAAGCACGGCGCCGACGGCATCGGCCTCTATCGCACCGAATTCCTCTATCTGCGGCTGCGCCACGTGCCCAGTGAAGAGGACCTCTACCAGGACTACCGGCGGGTGGTGGAGGAGATGGCCCCCCTGCCGGTCACCATCCGCACCCTGGACATCGGCGGCGACAAGTTCCTCTCGCCCCTGGACTACCCCCAGGAGCTGAACCCGGCCCTGGGCCTGCGGGCCATCCGTTTCTGCCTCAAGGAGCAGGCCATCTTCCGGAAGCAGCTCCGGGCCATCCTGCGGGCTTCGGCGCACGGGCCGGTGCAGGTCATGTTCCCCCTCATCTCGAACGTCCGGGAAATGCGGGAGGCCCGGGAACTGCTGGCCGAACTCAAAGAAGAGCTTGTCCGGGAGGGCCTGCCCTTCGACCCCCGGCTGCCTGTGGGGGCCATGATCGAGGTGCCCGCGGCCGTCACCCTGGCGGGCCTCCTGAGCCGGGAGGCGGATTTTTTCAGCATCGGCACCAACGACCTGATACAATACGCCCTGGCCATCGACCGGGGCAACAAGCAGGTGGCGGAGATGTACCAGCCTCTCCACCCCGCAGTGCTGCGCATGATCAAGATGGTGGTGGAGGCGGGCCGGGAAGCGGGCATCCCCGTGGCCATGTGCGGCGAAATGGCCGGCGACCCCCTGTACCTCCCCATTCTCCTGGGTCTGGGCGTCACCGAGCTGTCCATGAACGCCATGGCCATCCCCATGGTGAAGCACGTCATCCGCTCCTTTGAGGTCCAGGAGGCCCGGGACATGGCCCGCCACGCCCTGGAGCTGGTGACCGTGGAGGAGATCAACGACTATGCGGCCAGGGAAATGCGCCAGCGCTTCCCCGAGATCTGCCGCTTCAGCAGCGCCCTGGCCGGCAATCTGGTGACCTGATGTCCGAGAGAATCAAGCTCATCTGCCGCAACCGCAAGGCATATTTCGAATATACGGTGGACGCCGTGTTCGAGGCCGGGCTGGTGCTGCAGGGGACGGAGGTCAAATCTTTGCGCCTGGGCAAGGCCAACATCGAGGACGCCTATGCCCGCTTTCGGGACGGCGAGATTTACCTGTTGAACGCCCACATCAGCCCCTACACCCACGCCGCCGCGGAAAACCACGAACCCACCCGCCCCCGCAAGCTGCTGCTGCGCCGCCGGGAGCTGAAGCGCCTGCTGGGCAAGGTGCAGGAGCGGGGTTTCACCCTCGTGCCCCTGAAGCTCTATTTCAAGAACGAATACGCCAAAGTGGAGCTGGCCCTGGCCAAAGGCAAGCGCCAGGCCGACAAACGGGAGACCATCCGCCGCCGGGAAGAGCAGCGGGAACTGGAGCGGGCCCGGAAGAAGCGTTATTGATGATGGTTTTTTCCGGTCCCCAAGCTTTGCTGGGGAACCGGCTTGCCCGCGCCCAAGCAGAGCTTGGGGGGAAATATGCGTTCCCAAGCGGGAGCTTGGGAACGAGTGGGGAGGGCGTCCCAGCCCGCCGCCGGCTCCCGGCAATGGTGCGTAAGACGCACCCTACGGAAAAACATTGCAAGACCGTTATGGACTTCTTTCATAAAATTGCCGAGAACCGCATCCTGGAAGCCATGGAGGCCGGGCTCTTTCGCGACTTGCCCGGCCGGGGCAAACCCCTTAAGTTGGAGGACGACCGCAACGTCCCCCCGGAGCTGCGCATGGCTTACAAGATCCTCAAGATGGCCGACTGTCTGCCGCCGGAGCTGGAGGTGCGCCGGGAGATCGTCCGCCTCCAGGACTTGGTGGCCGCCCTGCCCGACGAGGCGGAGCGGCTCAAGACCATGCGCCGCCTCAACTTCTATGTGATGAAGCTGAGCATGCTCCGGAAGTCCTCGCCGCTCCTGGAAGAGCACGAGATTTACACCCCCAAAATCCTGGAACGCCTCGAAGGCAAGTAACGGCGGCCTCATGAAAATCCGCCTCCACCATGCCGGCCTGCAACGCCTGGTGCACGGCCTCGCCCTCAAGCTGGTGCGGGGCTGGATGGGCACCTGCCGCATCCACATGGCGCCGGTTCAGGCATCCAAAGGCATGCTGGAATCCCCCCAGCCGCTGCTCTTCAGCCTCTGGCACTGCCACCTGCTGGCCCCGCTGTTCGGTTACCGGCAGCATTACAGCCGGTTCGCGCCCATGGCCATCATGGTCAGCCCCAGTCGGGACGGCGAACTTATCGGCGGCGTGTGCCGAGACCTGGGGTTCGCCACCTGCAGCGGCTCCCGCCACAAGGGCGGGGTGGCGGCTCTCCAGGTTCTGGGCGACTATCTCCGGCAGGGCTACCGGATCAGCCTGGTGGCCGACGGCTCCCGGGGCCCGGCCCGGGTGGTGCAGAAGGGGGCCCTGTTCCTGGCCCGGCAGGAGCAGGCGCCCATCCTGCCGGTGGCGACGGCGGCCAGCCGCACCTTCACCTTCAACACCTGGGACCGCTTTGAAATCCCCCTGCCGTTCAGCCGGGTGGCCATTCTCTTCGATGAGCCCTTCTGGGTGCCGGCCCAAGCCCGGGGAGCCGCTTTGGAGGCTTTGCGGCGGGACCTGCAGGACCGCCTCCACCGCCTCTCGGAGCGGAGCCGCACCTATTTTTCGCGCTAAGAAAAAAAATCGCTCCCGACCTGAAAAAGACGCTCATGTTATTGCCAAGCGTGGGCGATGTGTTACATTTAAGAAAAGAATTAAGGATAGTTGCATTTATGCGCATCGAAGATTTGGATGCCCAGACTCTGGGCCAGATCGCCTCCCCCGAAGCCAACGCCCGGGCCCAGGAGCTCATTGACGAGCAACACCTGCAAGCGGGCTATCGGCACGGTGAGCGGCTGCAGGTGGTGGTCTGGGATGGCGAGTCCTGGCCCGTGGAAGTCCGTATCAAGGATGGTCAACTCTCTTCCGTGTGCCCCTGTCCCCAGGCCGCCGGCGGGGAGATGTGCCCCCACGTGCTGGCCCTGCTCCTGACTTGGGTGCAGGAGCCGGGCAAGTTTCTCAACCGGGCGGAACTCCTGGAGCGCCTCAAGAAATACGCCAAGAAGGACCTCATGGAGATCATCCTGGATCTGGCCGACCGGATCCCGGAGGTGCGGGGGGTGCTCAAGGAGGAAGAACAGGGCCTGGAGGAGATTCTGGAGTCCATCGACCACATCATGGAAGAGATGGCCCAAGACTCTTTGGAACCCGAGGACGCGGAGGTCAAATTGCGCCGAGCCCAGGGCTGGGCCGACCGCCTGGCCCAGAGCGGCCGCCTCAGCGAAGCCCGGACCATTTATTTCTATCTTTTGGATAATATCCTGGGGCTGGAAGACCGGACCGGGCAAGCCCCGGCCTTTTTCTCCCGGCTCAAAGAAGAGCTCTTTGAGGAATACTGCCAGTTCATCCGGGAGGACCGCCATCTGGACCGGACCCTGGTGCACGACGAGTTGGACCAGTTGAGCAAGCGCGACGCCGTCTCCCGGGGAGAACTGGACCTCTCCGAGGTGCGCCAGGAACTCCTGGGAGCCGCCTGAGCAGACTAAGCCGCCGGTGTGTTCAGAGGCCCGCCGCCCGCAGGGGGGGCGGGCTTTTTCTTGGGCGCCGGCAGCGGCGGCGCCGTCTGCCGTAAAATGGCTTTCTGATAAATGCGCAGGAAGGACAGGAGGAAGGACAGCACCAGGGGACCCAGAATAAACCCCACCAGACCGAAGTACTCGATGCCCCCCAAAATGCTGAAGAGAATGAAAATGGCGGGCGTGGAGCGGCTGCCCCGCATCAGGATCGGTTTGAGCAGATTGTCGATGGAAGTGATCACCACCAGACAGAAAAAGAGCAGGCCCACCCCCTGGGCGACGGCCCCCTGAAAAAACAGGTAGAGACAGCCCGGCGCCCAGATGACGGCCGCCCCCACCACGGGGATCACCGCCGCGGGCACCATCACCACCCCCCAGAAGGCGGGCTGGGGCAACCCGAAGAGCCAGAAGCCCACTCCCCCCAGAATGCCCTGAATGAAGGCCACCACCACCGTGCCCCACAGGGTGGCCTTGATGGTCACTTCCACTTCCCGGAAGATCTCGTCGTTGTGCGAGGCCTCCAGAGGGGACAGCTTCTTCACTTCGGCGATAAAATCATCCCCCTGGACAAACATGAAAAAGGCGATGAGGATCACCAGGATGAAGTTCAGGACAAAGTAGGTGAACCCTTTGATGATGCTCATGGAACTGCTGTAAATGATCTCGCTGGCCCGGTTGAGGACCGTTTTCACCACCCCCTCCAGCTTGAACTGGTCCGGCGGCACGGGCAGATTCAGGTGCTGGAGGTAATTATGCAGCTTGGTGATTTTCCCCTGCAGCCATAACCACAACTGATCGCCCTGCAACCCCTGACCCAATCTGGCCGAAAATTCCAAGGCCTGATTGGCGATGATGGTCACCAGGGTGAGGAGGGGCAAGATGATGATGATGGCCAGCAGGAGGCAGGTGAGGGCCGAGGCCAGAATTTTATAGCCCCGCAGGAGCCGGGTGAGGGCCTGGTGCAGAGGCTTGGCGGTGAAAAAAAGCACCAGGGCCAGAAAGATGTCCACCAGATAGGGCTTGATGATTTCGTAGGAGTAATAGAGCACGATGAGGGTGATGGCGCCGAAAAAGAGCCGGGCGAACTGGGTGGGCAGAGCCTGGGGCTCCTCCGGGTGCACATGGGGGGGCAGGGGAACCTCCGGCCCGGCGCCGGGCGCGGCGGTCTCCTCAGGGCCGTTCCGCTCATGATCGGTCTGCGGATCGCTCATGATTCAGGTTTCCCGCATCGCTCCTGGCGGGTACTATAGGGCAAAGCGAGGGCCTTGCACAAGCTGAAAAGCGACGAAGCCGGGAGGGAGAAGGGGCCTCCAGGCCCCCTCCCCTCTAAAACCTTCCAGGGTGTCATTTCCCCTCTTTCCTCAGCCGGGCCTGCACTGCGGCCCAGTTGATGTTCTCGCAGAAGGCGTTGATGTATTCCCCGCGCTTTAAGCCGTAGTCCGGCAGGACCGCGTGTTCGAAGACGTCCATGATCAGCAGCGGCGTCGCCCCGGCCAAATGGCCCAGATCGTGCTCGTTGATCCAGGCGTTGACCAGCCGCCCCGTGTGCTGGTCCTCGAAGAGCACCACCCAGCCGATGCCCCGCATGGCCCCGGTGGCCCGGAAGTCCGCCTGCCAGGCTTCGTAGGCGCCGAAGTTCGCCTCGATTTTCTTCATGAGGAGGCTGTCCTTGGGCAGGGGCTCCTTGCCGCCCAGGTTGTCGAAGTAAAGCTCATGGAGGCGCATGCCGTTCCATTCCCAACCCAAACGGCGTTTCAGTTCGGCATAGGCCGGGGTGGCGGTCTTGCCTTCCCGGGCCATTTGGGTCAACTCCTCCAGAAGGAGATTGGTGTTCCTGACGTAGCCCTGGTAGAGGGTGAAGTGCTGGTCCAGGGCGTGGTCGGAAAAGCCCTGCATGCCCTTGAGCCTGCTGAAATCCCGGGCCTCGTAGGGCTTGACGACGAGCTTGTCGCCGGTGCTCTGGTCGCCGCCGGCGCCGCAGGCCAGGGGCAGGATGAGAGCCAGAACGACGACGAACCAGGCGGGATGATGTCTGCACATAGGGAAACCTCCTGATGGCGGCGATTCCGGAAAGCACCGGGTCGGACAAACGGTTCGGCCGCTCCAGGGGGCGGCGGCCACGGGGAATCCCGGGGCAGGGGGCTCGCCGACGCCGGCGGCCCAAGCCGTCCGGTCGGCGGGAAGCCCCGGCTCCCTATTCCAGGCGGTAATGCTTGCGTACCGGTTGGAGAATCTTCCAGGTGCAGGACATGCCGGCCGGGAAGGTGACCAGATCCCCCTTCCCCATGGCCACCGGCGAGCCGCCCCGGGGTGTCACCACCACCTCGCCTTCCAGGAAATAGCAGGTTTCCCGGCCGTCATAAGTCCAGGGGAATTCCGAGACCTCCTTGCTCCAGGTGGGCCAGGTTTTCACCCCCAATTTCTCCAACTGCGCCGCTGCGGGATCTTTGATCACCGTGATCGGTTCCATGATGCCTCCCTCCGGCGATGGGACTCGGGGAACCTTGGGGCCCGGGCCGCGCTTAAATCAATCCGGGCCTGCAGGTCAACCCTGACAGGGTGTCCTCCGCCGACTTTTTTCTGAAAATAGCTCGCGGTCTTCATCTTTCAGTTTGCAGCCATAGGAAAACGCCGGGCGGCGGTTCCCGGGCCCTAACCCCGTAAGCTGCTTTTCATCCTTATCGGGGAGAGCGGCAGGCTTCTGGGTGACTGTTGATAATCTTTTCCTCCGGTTAAGCCGCCCGCCCCGACCGATCTTAGGGTATGATTGTATCATGAAACGGTTCTTTCTCCACGTTCTCGCCGCGGTTTTCACCCTGACGCCGGCCGGGGCCTGGGGCGCGGCCGATTTTTTCCAAGCCGCCCGCCCCGGCTACCTTTTTTCATTTCCCCGGGACCACGGGGCGCATCCGGAGTACCGCAGCGAATGGTGGTACTATTCGGGCCATCTGCAAAGCGCGGCCGGCGAGGGCTTCGGCTATGAGCTCACCTTTTTCCGGGTGGCTCTGAAACCGCCGTCGGCCGCGGCTTCCCGCTCCGCCTGGGCGGCCCACACCGTCTATTTCGCGCATCTGGCCCTCACCGCGCCGAGGCGGCAAACCTTTCTCTTCCGGGAAAAGGCCATGCGGGGGGCCATGGGTCTGGCCGGGGCGGACGTCGGCCGCCTGAACGTCTGGGTGGACGACTGGCGGGCCGAGGAGGCGGAGGGGGAGATGCGCCTGCGGGCCGGGGGCCCGGACCTGGGGCTGGATCTCAGGCTTAAGCCCCTCAAACCCCCGGTCCTGCACGGCGAGGCCGGCTACAGCCGCAAGGCCGCAGACGCCCCGGTGGCCAGCCACTATTACTCCATCACCCGCCTGGACACCCGGGGCGCCGTCACCCTGGACGGGCAATCCCTGGACGTCACCGGCCTGAGCTGGCTGGACCGGGAATTCGGCAGCGCCAAAATGGCTCCGGACCAGGTGGGCTGGGACTGGTTCGCCCTGCAACTGGACGACGGCGAGGACGTCATGCTCTACCTCATGCGGGGGCCAGACGGCCTCCCGGACCCGGCCTCCTCCGGCACCCTGGTGGACCCCCAGGGGAAGGCCCGGCATCTCACCCTCTCGGATGTCACCGTCCAACCCACAGGGCGCTGGACCTCTCCCCACACGAAGGCAGTCTATCCCGCGGGCTGGCTCCTCACCATCCCCCCGGCCGGTTACCGTCTCACCCTCACCCCCACCCTGGCCGACCAGGAGTTGCGCACCGGCGGCGCGGCCCGGCTGATTTACTGGGAGGGCCAGGTGCAGGTCACCGGCTCCCGGGGCGACCGGCCCGTCACCGGCCGGGGGTATGTGGAGCTCACCGGCTACGCCGGTTCGTTGGGCGGGAGATTCTAGAGCGCCGGGACACCCTAATGCGGGTGTCCCACATTTTTCTCAGGGAATTTGGGATAGAAGATGGTGGAGGGCCAACTTGCAACTGAGTTGAAAAAATGGTAGAAAGAAAACCAGCGCTCTCTGGGCAATGCCTTGGTTTGCCTCTGGTTCCCAAGCTCCGGCTTGGCCGGAGAATCAATGGAAATCGGGAGCACCCGGCGGTTGTAAGGTTCCCAGCAGAGCTTGGGAACGAGCCGTTCTAGTTCCAGAGGATCACCCCAACCATGAAAATGTAGGGTGCGTCTCACGCACCATCTGTGGCGCGTAAGACGCGCCCTACGAGAGACATTTTCAGAGCAGTCCCCCATGGGCCGCTGGCCCACCTGTAACATATGAAAAATCCGGTGGGGCGGGCGTCTCTGCCCGCCGCCTTTGTCTTTGGTGGCACATGCTTCCAGCCTGTGCGCCGCACCGGCAAGATGCCGGCGCCACCAAGAACTTTTCAAGACAGTTACTCATGAGCCTGGGGCTCACTCGCAAAGCATGAAAAGTTCTCCCCCTCACCCCAGCCCTCTCCCCCGTCGGGGGAGAGGGGGATAAGGAACTTTTCATAGCAGTTGCTCATGAGCCTTGGGCTCACCCATAAATTATGAAAAGTTAAGCATCCTTACGGTGCGCAGTGCGCACCCTACAAAAAACTTTTCGAAGCAGAGAAAGGTGGCCCCTGGCCACCTCCCCCATCACACTCATTCAAGGCCGACTTATGTCCGACGCCTGCGACTTTCCTCAACTTCTGGCCAGCCACGGGCTGCGCCTCACCCCGGTGCGCCTGGAGGTGCTGGCCGTCCTGGGCGCCGAGGCCCGGGCCTGGCGGGCTGCCGAAATCCTGGAGGCGGTGCGGCGCCGCCGCCGGGTCAACAAGGTGACCATCTACCGCATCCTGGAGGATTTTCTGCGCCGGGGTCTGGTCCGCAAGGTGCCCCTGGAGGGCAAGGCGGCCCACTTTGAGCTGGCCTGCGAGCATCACCCGCCCCATCCCCACTTCCAGTGTCAGGCCTGCGGCGAGGTCCAGTGTCTGCAGCCGGTGCCGCTGGAGGCGCTCTGGGACCGGCTCCAGGGGCCCCTGGGCAACCGGGCGGAGCGCCTGGAGATTCGGGTGGAGGGGGTCTGCCGGCAATGCCGGGAAGCGGAGGAAGGGCCATGAAAGGCAACCCGGTTGCCTTTGAGGGCCGGCGCCTGGCCCCCTACCCTCTCCCATCAGCGCCCGCCCGCTTGCTGGGAGCCTTTCTGGCGCTGCTCCTCGGTTGCCTGATGGCTGCGGTTTTCCCCACCCCCGCCCGCTGCCGCACCCCCGCCCCGCCGGTGGCCGTGGCCGCCAGCATCATCCCCCTGGGGGACTTCTGCCGGCAGATCGGCGGCGACCGGGTGGCGGTCCAGGTTCTCACTCCGCCGGGCGCCAGCCCCCACGTCTTTGAGCCCCCCCCGTCGGTGGTGGCCAGGGCCATGGCCGCCCGAGTCCTGGTCTGCGTGGGCGCCGGTCTGGACCCCTGGGCCGAACGGCTGCGCACCTCCCGAGGGACCCAAGACCTGGTGGTGGTGGAGGCCGCGGCCGGGGTCCCGCTCATCCAGGAGGTGCACTCCGAGGATCATGACCATGGGCCGGGTCACCGCCATGAGAAAAAGAAGGAGAGCCCGGGCAAGGGTCACGGCCATATCCATGCTCAGGGCAATCCCCACGTCTGGCTGGACCCGGTGCTGGTCCAGGACCTGTGCCGCCGCATCGCCCAGGCCTTCATCCAGGTGGACCCGGAGCACCGGTCCGTGTATGAGGCCAACCTCAGCCGTTATCTGGCGGAATTGGAGGCCTTACATCAGGAAATCGCCGGGCGCACCGCGGCCTTCCGCCTCAAGGCTTACGTCTCCTTCCATCCCGCCTTCGCCTACTTCGCCCGGCGCTATGGGTTGCAGGAGGTGGGGGTGATCGAGTCGGCCCCCGGCCGGGAGCCCACCCCCCGCCACATCCAGCGGTTGGTGGCCGCCATACGGCGTCACCAGGTGCGGGTGGTCTTCGCCGAGCCCCAGCTTTCCCACCGGGTGGCGGAGGCCATCGCCCGGGAAGCGGGCGTCCGGGTGCTGGTGCTGGACCCCCTGGGGGGCTTCCCACCCTACGGCGAGGACTACCTCAAGCTGATGCGCCACAACCTGACCGTGATGGCGGAGGCCATGCAATGAGCTCCGCCCCGGTCATTGAGATGCGCCGCCTGTGGGTGACCTACAACCACGCGCCGGTCCTGGAGGACATCGACCTGGACATCCAGGGGGGGAGTTTTGTGGGCATTCTGGGCCCCAACGGCGCGGGCAAGAGCACCCTTCTCAAGGTGCTGTTGGGCCTCATCCGGCCCAGCCGGGGGGAGGTGCGGGTCTTCGGCGAATCCCCCGAGCGGCTGCGGCGTCAGGGGCGCTTTGTGGGCTACCTGCCCCAGCGGCCCCTGACCAATCCCCGTTTTCCCATCACCGTGCTGGACGCGGTGCTCATGGGGCGCTACGGCCAGATCGGCCTGGGGCGCCGGCCTGCCCCGGCGGACCGGCGGGTCGCCCAGGAGAACCTGGAGCGGGTGGGCATCGCCCACCTGGCGGACCGCCCCATCGGCGATCTTTCCGGCGGGGAGCAGCAGCGGGTCTTCATCGCCCGGGCGCTGTCCGTCGAGCCCCGCCTGTTAATCCTGGATGAGCCCACCGTCTCCCTGGACGCCTGCGCCCAGGACGACCTCTACGACCTGGTGCAGCGCGTCCGGGAGGATCTGGGGCTCACCGTGCTCATGGTCTCCCACGACATCGGCGCGGTGGCCACCCACGTGGACGACATCGTCTGCCTCAACCGGCGGGTGCACCTGCACCAGGCGCCGCCCATCGGCCGGCTGGCTCTGGAGAACACCTTCGGCTGCAGCGTGGAATATCTCTTCCACGGGCAAATCCCCCACCGCGTAGTGCGGGTGCACGATGACTGAACTGCTGGCCCTGGGCTTTTTTCAGCGGGCCCTGCTGGCGGGCCTGGTGCTGAGCCTGCTGTGCGGGCTGCTCTCCGTGTTCGTCATCCTGCGCCGCCTGGCCTTCATCGGCGTGGGCATCTCCCACTCCGCCTTCGGGGGCGTGGCCCTGGGCTTCCTCCTGGGGGTGGACCCCCTGTGGACCGGCGTCGTTTTTTCGGTGCTGGTGGCCCTGCTCATCGAATGGGCCCGCGGGCGGGGCCGCCTGGAGGAGGACGCCGCCATCGGCATCTTCTTCGCCGCCTCCATGGCCCTGGGGGTGATCTTCCTGCACCTCTCCCGCACCTACAACGTGGACGTCTTCAGCTTCCTGTTCGGCAACATCCTGGCCATCGGCCCCCGGCAGGTGCTGCAGATTCTGGGGGTGGCGGTGGCGGTGGCCGCAACCCTGGCGCTCTGCTTCAAGGAGCTGGTCTTCCTCAGCTTCGACGAGGAGATGGCCTGGGTGAGCGGCGTGCCGGTGCAGGCGCTGCGCAACCTCTTCCTCATCCTCATGGCCCTGGTGGTCATTGTCTCCATTTATCTGGTGGGCATCATCCTGGTGTCGGCTCTGCTGGTCATCCCCGGGGCCGTGGCCCGCAATCTGGCCGGCCACATCCGCACCATGGTGGCCGTCTCCATGGGGGCCGCGGCCGGGGCCACCGTGGGGGGGCTGCTCCTCTCCTACCAGCTTGATTGGCCCTCCGGCGCCACCGTGGTGCTGCTGCTCTCCCTGGTCTTTTTCCTGTCAGCCTTCCTGGTCCGGCGAAGCCGACGGCCCGGCGGTTAGGGCAGGGGAAAATCTTTTACAGAAAACAGGTGCGCAGGCGGGTCAGTTCGTGGCCCAGAGCCCTGATGACCTTGCGGGGCAGGGTGGAAACGCCGAATTCGCAGCGTTTGCAGGGAAAATCGGGGGGGCTGGGTTCCAGGGCGAAGACCCGGCGCACGATCTTCAGGGCTGCCGGGGAGTTCCACAGCTCCAGGAGGCTTTGCTCCCGCAGGCTTCCCAGGACTGCGCCCCGCCCCATGTCCTCGCAGCACAGCAGCGCCTCCCCGTCAAAAGCCACCACCAGATCACGCAGCGGCAGGGTCTTCTTGCAGCCCTTCAACTTCTCGCCGGGATATTTCCAGCGCCAGGAGAGGCAGCGGCCCACCAGGCCGGTGCGGGCGTTGGGCGCGAAGATCTTGACCGGCACGCCCCGTTCCCGCCAGCGGCGCTTCACCCGCAGCACCTCCCCCAGGGGCCACTCAAAGGGAATGGCCCGGATCTGCAACAACTCTTTGGGATAGCGGGAGATGAGGTAGTCAATGTTGGCCAGGGTGCGCCGGGCTTCCAGGCCCATCACCTTGCGATAGACCTCCGGGGTGAGGCCGTGGCAGCTTATAAAAATCTTACCCCGAAACCCCGTGGCCAGCAGGCGGTCCACCCGTCGGGGAAAGAGCGCGGCGGCATTGGTCTGGAGGATGAGATGCAGGCCCTGGGCCAGGATGAAACTGATTTTGCTGAAGATGTCCGGGTCCAGGAAGGGCTCGCTGAAGTTGGAGAGGACCACGTGCCCCCGGATGGGGCGGGTCCGGGCGATTTCCCCGAACTCGCCGATGATGCGGCGGAACAGCTCCGGGTCCATGCGCCCCCGGGGCAGCCTGGGGGAAAGCTCCGGATGGGGGCAGACCAAGCAGCGGGCGTTGCAATAAGAGTGCAGGTCCAACACCAGGTTGGACGGATAGGGCCGGCGGAGGAATGGGCCGATCTGGACGGGAGGCCGGTCCATGGTTCGCGTCCTTCCTAGCGCCTGAGCCCCCGGCTCCGAGGCAATTGCTGGACCTTCTGCCCATAGTCCTTTGATACCGGGGCAGGGCGCGGCAAGCGGCTGAACGTACAGGGTCGGCGGCGGTTTCACTCCGGCAGTGCGGCTTCCCCCTCCAGGCGGAGAAATTCCCGCAGAAGTTCCTCCTGTTGCTCGTTGAGGATGGACGGCGTTTTAAGTTGAATCTCCACCACCAGGTCCCCTGGTTTGCGGCTGCGGAGATCCGGCACGCCCTCCCCCGGCAGGCGAAAGACCTCGCCGGACTGAGTGCCGGGGGGGATGGTCAGAGGGGCCTGGCCGTTGAGGGTGGGGACCGTGATCTCCTGGCCCAGGGCGGCGGCCACGAAGGACAGGTGGATGCGGTAATGCAGGTCTTTCCCCTTGCGGGTGAAGAGGGGGTGGGGGGCCAGGGACACTTCCAGGTAAAGGTCGCCGGGGGGGCCCCCGAAACGGCCCCTCTCGCCCTCGCCTCGGAGGCGCAGGCGGGTGCCGTGGTCCACCCCGGGGGGGATGCGCACCTGCATCCTGCGGCGCTCCATCACGGTGCCCGTACCCTGGCAGGTCTCGCAGGGTGAAGCGATGAAGCTGCCCTCGCCCCGGCAACCGGGACAGGTGGCGTACACCCTGAGGAGCCCCCGGCTCTGGGCCACCTGTCCCCGGCCGCCGCAGCGGCTGCAGGTCCGCCGCTTGGCGCCGGGAGCCATGCCGTTGCCCTGACAGGCAGGGCAGACGGCTCTCCGGGGAATCTCCAGGTCCGCCTCCATGCCTTTGACCACGTCATCCAGGGTAATGTCCACCTGGTGGCGCAGATCGGCTCCGGGCTGGGGGCGGTTCTTCCGGGTGCGGGTCCGTCCGAAGCCGAAGAAGTCTTCGAAGATTTCCCCGAAACTGCCGAAAACGTCGTCGAAGCCGCCAAAGCCGCCCAGGTCCATGCCGTTCAGGCCGGCGTGGCCGTATAAGTCGTACAGATGCCTTTTTTCCGGGTCGGATAGAACCTGGTAGGCTTCGGAGATTTGCTTGAATTCTTCCTCGGCGACCCGGTCGCCGGGATTTCGATCAGGATGATGTTTCAAGGCCAGCCGGCGGTAGGCGCTCTTCAGCTCCTCGGGGGTGGCGCCCGGCGGCAGGCCCAGAATCTGGTAATAATCCCTCATCCCCCCGGACACTCCTTACCGAATAGAAACAACCCCCCTGTTGGCCTTTAAAATTATCATCGGCAGCCCTCTTGTCAAGGCAGGGCGGGAAGATCGGCCCGGGGAAGGGAGGGAAAGGCGCAGTGCTGTCCGGCACGATTTTTGCTAACAAGACATCTCTGACCAGGATATTTCCTTCCAGCTTTGATGTTTCGGCCCTGAGAGAAAAGGAGGCGCATAGCAAAAAGGCCGCCGGACATGTAATAGTGCTACTGCGTTCAGTAGTCCAAAAGTCCTTTCATTTTCCCCCCTTTGCTAAAGGGGGGTAAGGGGGGATTTATCTTGACTGTTCAACAGGTTACCCTTGGCATACCCACTGCTTCCTTAAGTTAGCGCCAATGCCCTTGATGGTGGAGGGCCGGGGTGGGGGTGGCGAAATTAATCGTAATGACAGGGGATTGCCTAATTAGCCCCCCTCCCCCAACCCCCTCCCACCGTGGGGAGGGGGCTGAAAAAACAGGCAACTGCAAAATCCCTACCGGACAGTACTGGGATAGGCGCTAGGGGGAGGGGGGTACCAGGGCCCGGAGACGGTCACCCAGGTCCGGCGAGAGGTCGTGGACGGCCACTACCTTCTCCCGGCTGCCGGCGCCGCCGGTGAGTTTCAGGGCGCTTTTGGACAGACCCAGGCGGCGGGCCAGAAAGGCCAGCAGCTCCCGGTTGGCCGCGCCTTTCTCGGGCGGGGCCGCCACCCTGATCTTCAGGCGCTCGCCGTGCAGGCCCACCACCTGGGTGCGGGCCGCCCCGGGCACCACCAGAAGGCGCAGCACATAGCCCTGGCAGGTGGGCAGCAGACAGTCCACGGCGTTCAGCCCAGGGTGCGGGCCAGGTCCACCAGGGTCTGCACCAGAAAGTGTCGGAGGAAGAGGATGGCGGCCAGCACCACCAGGGGGGAGAGGTCCAGCCCCCCCGCCATCAGGGGGAGGCGGCGCCGCAGGAACGACAACAGCGGCTCAGTGACCTGGTAAAGGAAGCGGACGATGGGGTTGCGGGGGTCGGGGTTGACCCAGGAGAGCACCGCCCGGGCGATGATGAGCCACATGTAGATAACCAGGGCGTAGTCCAGGATCAGGGCCAGGGACTCCAAAAAATTGCGGGCAACGAACATGTCTCTTTCTCGTCTGAGGGGGTACCTAACTTTAGGGCCGCCCTCGCTTCCTTGTCAAGGGGAAATTGGCCCTGGACTGACGGGCAGGGAAGGGAGGAAACAACCATAACCTGTTAACAGAAATAGATTTAACTGGCGTTCATCCGAAAAGTCGTTCTGTTCCCTCCCCCTTGATGGGCTTATCATTGCCCACAAGTCGCCCAGGGTGCGCACCGCGCCCCATGATATTTCGATCTTTCGTCCCTGCATCCACCGTTGCCCGTCCACACCTTCACTTTTTTCCCCCAACCCCACTCTAATAACTGAAAGTTTGTACAGAGCGGCGGCCTCACTAAACCTGTTCCCCCGCCCTCTCGCCAATATGCCCTTGACTAGCCGGGCAACAATAATCTATATACTAAAAGTTTGACAGGAAAATTCCCGGCGCCGCCCGGGCGCCTCCCCTAGGTTTGCTCGATGGCTCTCATTGACCGCATCATGGCCCAACGCCGCGCCAAGGTGGCCCAGTGGCGCGCCCAGGGCATCGACCCCTACTGCAACCGCTTCCGCCCCAGTCACAGCGTCGCCGAGATCCTGGGGCTCCATGGCGCCTCCGACCGTCAGGCCCTGGAAGCCCTCAACCACACCTTCGCTCTGGCCGGCCGACTGGTGCTCATCCGGGAGTTCGGCAAGGCCAGCTTCGCGCACCTCCAGGACGGCTCCGGCCGCCTGCAGGTGTATCTGCAAAAGCAAACGGCGGGACCGGAGGTCTACGCCCGCTTCAAAAAGCTGGACCTGGGGGATATCATCGGCGTCACGGGCGCCCTGTTCCGCACTAAAACCGACGAACTCACCCTCATGGTGCAGGACTTTGTCCTCCTCACCAAAACGTTGCGCCCCCTGCCGGAAAAATTCCACGGCCTCACCGACGTGGAGCAGCGCTACCGGCAGCGCTACCTGGACCTGTTGGTCAACCCTGAGGTTCGCCAGGTCTTCCAGCGACGCGCCGCCCTCATCCGACACCTCCGCCGGTTCCTGGAGACCCGCGGGTTCCTGGAGGTGGAAACCCCGATGATGCAGCCCATCCCCGGAGGGGCCACCGCCCGACCCTTTGAAACCTTCCACCACGCCCTGGACACCACCCTCTACCTGCGCATCGCCCCGGAGTTGTACCTCAAGCGCCTGGTGGTGGGCGGCATGGAGCGGGTTTACGAAATCAACCGCAACTTCAGGAACGAAGGGCTCTCCACCCTGCACAACCCCGAGTTCACCATGCTGGAGTTCTATCAGGCCTACGCCACCTTCGACGATCTGATGAACCTCACCGAAGAGCTCTTCGTCTCCCTGGCCCTGGAACTGAACGGCAGCCTCACCCTCCACTACCAGGGACAACTGATCGACTTCACCCCTCCCTGGCAACGCCTGGACCTCAAAGACTCCCTCACCCTGGTGGGCGGCATCCCGCCGGAGGTGGTGCGCGACCGGGAAGCCCTCCTGGCCCTGGCCCAAAAGGAGGGAGTCGCTCTCCGACCCGGCGAAGGCTACGGCCGCGCCCTCACCAAGCTTTTCGACCTCAAGGTGGAGGCGCACCTGCTCCAGCCCACCTTCGTGGTGGGATATCCCACCGAAACCTCGCCCCTGTCCCGCAGCAATGACGAGAATCCCCAGGTGGTGGACCGCTTCGAGCTCTTCATCGCCGGCCGGGAAATGGCCAACGCCTTTTCCGAACTCAACGACCCCGACGATCAGCGGCAGCGCTTTGAGAAACAGGCTCAAGCCAAACTGGCCGGGGACGAGGAGGCCCACGCGCTGGACGAGGATTTCCTGACGGCCCTGGAGTACGGCATGCCTCCCGCCGCCGGTGAAGGCATCGGCATCGACCGGGTGGTGATGCTCTTCACCGACTCCCCCTCCATCCGGGACGTCATCCTCTTCCCCCAGCTCCGGCCGGAGAAATAGCCCATGGGTTTTTTCGAAACCTTCGTGGCCTGGCGGCTGCTTAGAGGCGTGCGGCGGCAAAAGGGCTTCATCTCCTTGTCCACCGTCATCTCCACCGCCGGCGTGGCCGTGGGCGTCATGGCCCTCCTGGTGGTCATCGGCGTCATGACCGGCTTCGATCAGGACCTGAAACGGAAAATCCTCAGCGTCAACGCCCACGTCATCCTGACGAAGCCCGGCGCCAACCTGGCCGACGACGACTCCCTGGCCCGGGAGCTGCTCAAGATCCCCCAGGTGGTCTCGGCCTCTCCCTTCATCTTCACCCAGGTGATGTTCTCAGCCCCGGGCAACATCTCCGGCGGCGTCCTCCGGGGGGTGGACCTGGCCACCATCAAGCAGGGCGGACCCAGGGGACTGACGGTGCAGCAGGGCGACTTCGCCGACCTGGCCGACGCCTCCCCCGACGATCCGCCCCGGGTGGCCATCGGCAATGAAATGGCCAAAAACCTCAACCTTCGCGTGGGAGACTACCTCAACATCATCTCCCCCCTGGGAAGCCTCACCCCCATGGGCCGCATGCCGCGCATGAAGCCCTTCCGGGTGACGGCCGTCTTCCACACCGGCATGTACGAGTTCGACTCCAACCTGGTCTTCGCCAGCATCCCCAGGGTCCAGGAATTCCTGGGGCTGGGCAACCGGGTCACCGGCCTGGAACTCCAGGTCCAAGACCTCTATGCCGCCGACCGGGTGGCTGCGGCCCTGGAGGCCAAACTGGGTCCCACCTTCCTGGTGAAGGACTGGATGCGCATGAACCGCAGCCTCTTCGCCGCCCTCAAGCTGGAAAAAGTGGCCATGTTCATCATCCTCACCCTCATCATCCTGGTGGCCGCGTTCGGCATCGCCAGCACCCTGTTCATGATGGTCATGAAAAAGACCAGGGAAATCGCCATCCTCAAATCCATGGGGGCCACCCGAAACAGCATCATGCAGATTTTCATCGTCAACGGCCTCACCATCGGCGTCATCGGCACCAGCCTCGGGCTGGTCCTGGGCCTCACCCTGGCGGCGCTCCTGCGACGCTACGAATTCATCAAGCTGCCCCGGGACGTCTATTACATCTCCACCCTCCCGGTGCAAATCCAGCTTATGGACGTCTTCATGATCATCGGCGCCGCCTTGGTCATCAGCTTCGTCGCCACCCTCTATCCCTCCTGGCAGGCGGCCCGCCTGGACCCGGTGGAAGCCATCCGCTATGAGTGAAAGTTCGGTGGCGCAGGCTTCCAGCCTGTGCGGGGGCAAGCGCACTACACCAACAACGAGATCGATACAAACTTTCCACCCGGGGCTCACGCGTTGACGCTCTTTTGAGAACGTGATAAGGTAGGCTACCTGGCAGCAGGTTAAACATGGTGCAGCAAAACGCGCATTCGGCCCCTCCCAAGATTCTGGTGGAGGGCCTGGTCAAGACCTTTGTCAGCAACGGCAACCAGGTCGAAGTCCTCACCGGCTTGGACCTGGAGATCTTTGCCGGTGAGACCCTGGCCGTGGTGGGGGCCTCGGGGGTGGGCAAGTCCACCCTGCTGCATATCCTGGGAACCCTGGAGCGACCCACCGCCGGGCGGCTCCTGTGGGACGGCGAAGATGTGTTCGCTCTGGATGACCGCCGACTGGCTGCTTTCCGCAACCGCCGGATCGGCTTCGTCTTTCAGTTCCATTACCTCCTGCCGGAATTCAACGCCCTGGAAAATGTCATGATGCCGGCTCTCATCGCCCGGGTCCCTCCGTCCCGGGCCCGGGAACTGGCCGAGGCCATTCTGGTGCAGGTGGGCCTGGCGGAGCGCCTCTCCCACCGCGTCTCCACCCTCTCCGGGGGAGAGCAGCAACGGGTGGCGGTGGCCAGAGCCCTGGTACTGGAGCCGGACATGCTCCTGGCCGACGAGCCCACCGGCAACCTGGACCCCAAAAGCGGCGCCCAGGTCCAGGAGATGCTCCTGGGGCTCAACCGGGCCCGGGGCCTCACTTCGGTCATCGTCACCCACAACCTGGAGTTGGCCCGGAGCCTGGACCGCAGTATCACCCTGGTGGACGGCAAGGCTGTGATTCTGCCCCGCGTCTAAGAAACCCTCCTGGCCGCGCGGGCATGGGAGATAATACGGTGGCAAGACGCCTGGTGCTCATCCTGACGGCTACTCTGGCCCTGCTCCACAGCGCCGCCCTGGCACAGGAGCAGGATATTGTTTTCAAACGCGTGGCGGTGCTCCCTTTCACGGTGCTCAGTAAAACACCCATGGAGTTCGTCGGAGAGAAAATCCGGCGCGAGTTCCAGGAACGCCTGCAGGCCGAGGGCTTCTCCCTGCCGCCTCCGGAGGCCTTCCGTCAGGAACTCGCCCGCCTGAAAGAGGCCGTTACCGAGCCCCAGGCCCGAGATATCGGCCAAAGGCTGGGAGTCGACGTCGTGGTCTGGGGACGCCTCATCGTCATCGGCGAAGCCCTCTCCCTGGAGGCCCACATCCTGGACCTCAAGGCGCGCCCGCCCGCAGCCACCCTTAAGGCCCAGGGCGTCGGACTCAAAATGGTCCCCGACCTGACCCGCAAGCTGGCCCAGGAAACCGCCCTCAAAATCCTGGGCAAGGAGCGCATCGCCAGAATCGACATCAAGGGCAACCGGCGCATCGAGCGGGACGCCATCCTGGGCGCCATGCAAACCCGGGAAGGGGAAATGATCTCCCCGGCCCGCCTGCGCGAAGACCTCAAGGCCATCTTCAAAATGGGATATTTCACCGACGTCAAATTTGACCTCAGTGACACCCCCCAGGGCCGCATCCTCACCGTGCTGGTGGAAGAAAAGCCCGCCATCCGCGATATCATCGTCCGGGGCAACCGCAAAATCAAAAAGGACAAAATCCTTGAGGTGATGGAACTGAAGAAATTCAGCGTCGCCTCGGAACCCGCCATCCGGGACAGCATCGACAAGGCCCTGGCTCTTTATCGGGAAAAAGGTTATTACGAAGCCAAAATCACTTACAACCTGGAGCCCTTCACCAAGACCGAGGTCAATCTCGTCCTCAATGTGGACGAAGGCGTCAAACTGTCCGTCAAAGAAATCGACTTCGAGGGCAACACCGCCTTCAAGTCCCGCCAACTGCGCGGGGTCATGGAGACCAAAACCTGGAATGTCCTGGCCTGGTTCACCGGCGCCGGCCGCCTCAACAAGGACGTCCTGGAGCGCGACCTGGAAAAGGTCTCCTCCTTCTACATGAACCACGGCTACATCAAGGTGAAGGTGGGCGAGCCCCGGGTGGATATCCGCGCCGGCCGCATCTCCATCGTCATCCCCATCACCGAGGGACCCCAGTATAAGATCGGCAACGTGGATTTCCGGGGCGACCTCCTGGAAGACAAAGACCAGCTCCGGGCCAAGCTGGAGATCATCAAGGCCAAAACCTACAGCCGGGAAATCCTCCAGCAGGACCTCACCACCCTCACCGACCTCTATGCCGACCAGGGCTACGCCAACGCCGATATCACCCCCCTTATCAAAGAAAATGAAGAAAATCTCACGGTGGACATCGTCTTCGACATCCACCAGGGGAAAAAGGTCAGCATCGAACGCATCGAAATCAGCGGCAACATCAAAACCCGGGACAAGGTGATCCGGCGGGAGCTGCGGGTGTACGAGCAGGAGCTCTTTTCCGCCACCAAGCTCAAGGAAAGCCTGCGCAACCTGCGCCGTCTCGAATACTTTGAAGATGTGAACTTCACCCAGGAACCCGGCTCCGCCCCCGATCGCATGAACCTGAAAATCTCCGTCAAAGAGCGTCCCACCGGCTCCTTCGGGGTGGGCGTGGGCTACAGCACCCAGGACCGCCTGGTGGGTATGGTGGAGATCAGCCAGACCAACCTCTTCGGCCGGGGCCAGCATCTGAAGCTCCAGGGCCTCATCGGCAGCATCACCAACCGCTTCCGCTTCAGTTTCACCGAACCCTACCTCTTCGACCGCCCCCTGGCGGTGGGCGTCGACGCCTTCAACTGGGAGCGCCAATACGACGAATACAACCGCAAAGACAAAGGCGGCAGCATCCGTCTGGCCCACCCCCTGCGCTGGCAGTACACCCGCCTCTACGGCAGCTACCGCTTTGAGAACGTGGACATTTCCGGACTCCGATACTACGCCTCCCCGGTTTTGAAAGAGGCGGCCACCATCCACAATACCAGCGCCGGCAACCTCACGCTGCGGCGCGATTCCCGGGACTCCTTGTTCCTCCCCACCAAGGGCTCGGACAATTCCATCAGCATCGAAATGGCGGGCTGGGGGGGCGACACCGCCTTCATGCGCTATGTGGCCGAATCAGGCTGGTACTACAACGTCTGGCGTAAAACCGTCTTCGTGCTGCACGGCCGCATCGGTTATATGAGCAAGCTCCCCTGGGGCAAGCTCCCCGCCTATGAAAAGTTCTACCTGGGGGGCATCGATACCATCCGCGGCTTCAAATTCGCCGAAATCAGCCCCCGGGACCCCGTCACCAATGAACGCATCGGCGGGGAAAAGTTCGCCCAGCTCAACGTGGAATGGCGCTACCCCATTCCCATCCTGCACAAGTTCGGCATGACCGGCACCGTCTTCTTTGACACCGGCAACGTCTGGCGCAAATCCGAAGCTTACTTCTCCGACATGCGCACCGCCGTGGGCGGCGGCGTTCGCTGGTATTCTCCCATGGGACCGCTGCGCATCGAATGGGGCTACAACCTGCGACCCAAACCCTGGGAACGCCGCAGCGCCTGGGAATTTTCCGTGGGCGGGTCCTTCTGAGGACCGGTTCCACAATCTGTCCGTTCCCCGGCGCTACCGCGCCGGGACGCAATAACCGTAAGGTGAGGAGGAGTTCCATGTCGAAGTTCATCTGTCTGGCCGTCCTGGCCGCCATCCTGGCACTGCCGGGGGTCAGCCCCGCGCAGATCAAGATCGGCGTCGTGGATACCATGGATATCTTAAGCAAATCCGCCGAGTGGAAACGGGCCCAGGATGCCGTCAAAAGAAAAATCGAGGAAATGGGGCGACCCCTGGATCAGCGGCGCCAGGATATCAACCGGCAACTGCAGGAGTTGGAACAACAGGCCTCGGTGATGAAGGAAGACGCCAAAAAGCGGCGGGCTGAAGAAATCCAGCGTAAGGTGGGCGATCTCCAAAAGAGCGCCGCCGAGGCCGACAAGGTCCTGGCTCAGTTTGAAGAAAAAGAAAAAGCCCCCATCCTCAAGAAGCTCCAGGCCGCCGTCGAAGCCGTGGCCAGAGAGGAAAAGCTGGACATCGTCTTCCAGAATCAGGGCCTCTACCTGAACAACAAGTCCCTGGACATCACCGAAAAAGTGCGGAGCCGCTTCAGATAACCGCCCTCATGGAACACACGCTCGCCGCACTGGCGGCTTTCCTCGGAGGTGAGCTCAAGGGCCCCCCCTCGCTGGTGATCCGGGGCATCAATTCCCTCGACCGGGCCACCTCCCAGGAAATCGCCTTTGTCGCCCACAAGCGCTATCTGGCGAAGGCTGAAGCCAGCAGGGCCGCCGCTCTCATCGTCTCGCCGGAGTGGGCCCACCTCCCCCGGCCCCTCATCATCGTGCCCCAACCCTACCTGGCCTACGCCCGGCTGGCCGCCCTCTTTGCCCCGGCCCCGCCCCGCCGCGTGGGCGTCAGCCCCCAGGCCTTCCTGGGGCAGGGGGTCCAGGTGGGCCGGGAGGTGGCCGTCGCCCCCCTGGCCTTCGTGGGCGACCGGGTCCGCTTGGGAGACCGGGTCACCATCGGCCCGGGCTGCGTCCTGGCCGATGATGTGGTCATCGGTCCCGACACCCTCCTGCATCCCAACGTGACGGTGCTGGAACGGTGCCAAATCGGCGCCCGCTGTCTCATCCACAGCGGCGTCGTCATCGGCTCCGACGGCTACGGCTTCGTGCCCACCCCGGAGGGACACGTCAAAATCCCCCAGCTCGGCGCGGTGGTCATCGAAGACGACGTGGAAATCGGCGCCAACTGCACCATCGACCGCGGCGCCCTGGAGGAAACCCGCCTCGGCCGCGGCGCCAAACTGGACAACCTGGTCCACCTGGCCCACAATGTCTCCGTGGGCGAGCACTCCCTGTTGGTGGCCCAGGTCGGCGTCGCCGGCTCCACCAGGCTGGGAAAACGCGTCGTGCTGGGGGGACAGGCGGGGGTGGTGGGCCATATCGAACTGGGGGACGGCGTCCAGGTGGCCGCCCAGGCCGGCGTCGTCAGCTCCGTCCCCCCCGGACAGGTGGTGGCCGGCTCCCCCGCCATCCCCCATAAGGAGGCCTTGCGGGTTGCCGGCCACTTGCGAAAACTGCCGGAACTGGCCCAGAGAGTGAAGGAACTGGAGCGCAAACTGGCCGAACTGACCCGGCTGCTGGCCAAGGAGTAACAACCATGACCACCACCCGCACCCTCGACCTGGAGGAGATCAAACGCATCCTCCCCCACCGCTACCCCTTCCTCCTGGTGGATCGCATCCTGCGCCTGGAAGAGGGCAGGCGCATCGTCGGCCTGAAGAATGTCACCGCCAACGAATTCTTCTTCCAGGGACACTTCCCCCATCGCCCCATCATGCCCGGTGTCCTCATCATCGAGGCCTTGGCCCAGACCGGGGGAATATTGGCGCTCCTTTCCAATCCCGAGCGGGGGGCCCATCCCTATGTCTATCTCATGAGTCTGGACAAGGTGCGCTTCCGCCGACCGGTGGTGCCCGGCGACCAATTGATCCTTGACCTGGAGAGCCTGCGACCCGGCAGCAAGTATTTCAAGCTCAAGGGGCAAGCACTGGTGGAGGACAAACTGGTGGCCGAAGCCGAGTTCATGGCTGCCGTGAGCCATGAGGAAGACAAAGGATGACCTCCATCCATCCCACCGCCCTGGTCCATGCCGGCGCCCGGTTGGCCCCCGGTGTCAGCGTCGGCCCTTACAGCATCATCGAAGAACAGGTGCGCATCGGCCCGGACACCGTCATCGGCCCCCACGTCGTTATCCGGAATCACACCACCATCGGCGCCCGCTGCCGCATCTTCCAGTTCGCCTCCCTGGGGGAGGTCCCCCAGGACCTGAAATTCGCCGGTGAGGTCTCCCAACTCATCATCGGCGACGACAACACCATCAGGGAATTCGCCACCCTGCACCGCGGCACCGCCGGCGGCGGCGGCGTCACCCGTCTGGGCCGGGGCAACCTCTTGATGGCCTACACCCATGTGGCCCACGACTGCCGGGTGGGCGACGGCGTCATCATGTCCAACGCCGCCACCCTGGGCGGACACATCATCGTGGAGGACCGGGCCATCCTGGGCGGCCTGGCCGCGGTGCACCAGTTTTCCCGCATCGGCCGCCACGCCTTCATCGGCGGCTGCTCCGCAGTCCCCCGGGACGTGCCCCCCTACACCATGGCCGTCGGCAACCGGGCCAAACTGGTGGGCCTCAACTTGGTGGGCCTCAAACGCGCCGGCCTGGGCGACGCCGCCATCCAGGCACTGAGACAGGCCTTCGACCTCCTCTTCGTCTCCGGCCTCAACCTCAAGGATGCCGTCGCCCGGGCGCGCCGGGACCTACCCCCGCTCCCTGAACTACAACACCTGCTCAACTTTGTGGAAACCTCCGAACGGGGCCTGCTGCCGGCCGATGGGCGAGAAAATCGGACTCCTCGCGGGTAAGGGGCAATTTCCCCTGATGTGCGCCGCCGCCGCCCGCCAACGCGGTTTCACGGTGGTGGCCGTGGCCCACCACGCCGAAACCGACCCCGCCCTGGCCCAGGTGGCTGATGAGATTCACTGGGTCTATGTCGGCCAGTTGGGCAAAATCATCCGCATCTTCCAAAAGGCCGGCGTCCGACAGGCCTTCATGGCCGGCGGCATCAACCGGGGCCGCCTCTTCAAGCAGTTCCGCCCCGACTTCAAAGCCCTCAAACTCATCGCCCAGGTGGGCGTCGGCCGCGACGATCAGGTCCTGCGGGCCGTCGCCGCAGAAATGGAGCGGGACGGCATCGTCATCGTCCCCGCCACCCTTTTTCTGGACCACCTCATGGCCCCCCAGGGCAGATTGACCCGGCGGCGGCCCAACAATATGGAAATGCGGGATGTCAACTACGGCTTCCGGGTGGCCAAGGAGGTGGGACGACTGGACATCGGCCAGTGCGTGGTGCTGCGCCACGGCGTGGTCACCGCCCTCGAGGCCATCGACGGCACCGACGAAACCATCCGCCGCGGCGGTCTCCTGGCCGGGCCGGGAGCAGTGGTGGTGAAGGTCTGCAAGCCCCAGCAGGACCTGCGCTTCGACCTGCCCGCGGTGGGACGGGGCACCATCGAAGTCATGCGGGAAGTGGAGGCCGGGGTCCTGGCCATCGAGGCCGGCAAAACCCTGGTCTTCGACCGGCAGGACCTGGCGGCCCAGGCCGACCAGGCCGGCATCGCCGTCTGGGGCGTGGCGGACCAGCCCGAAGCCTGAGACCGATACCCTGTGTTTCGATTTCCTACTGGATCAGCCGGGGTGAACCGGACCAGAGGCCGAAGTAGCTGGGGCCTCCCGGCGCCAACCCCGGCCCCACGTAGTTCTCCAGGGTCGTCCCCTCGAGGCGTTTATTCTGACCTTGGCTGTCCACCAGGGTGAGGCGGATGGGGCAGAAGCCCAGCACCTCCAGCCAGCCCGTGTGGCTCCCCGCGGGAATCACCGGCAACAACACGTCCCAGGTGCCGCCCCGCCTGTCCAACTCCCCCCCCAATTCCTTCAGGGTGGCGTTGTCCACCCCTTCCTTCACCTTGATGAGGTCTCCCACCTTCAGGGCCGGGCTCTCCACGGCGCCGGTGATCAGGTCCCGGAGCAGCGAAGAGGCCGGGTTCTGCCAGAAAAAGGTGTGCCAACAGCCGGTGTCAAGGGGGGACGGATTGAGATGAATGACCACGGGCTGGCCGTTGGAAGGCACCTTGTCGCTGTCGATGGCCAGGGGCAGCACCCGGGCCCCGGGCGGCACCGAGCCTACGGACCCCACCAGCACCAGGGCCTGGGCCGACAACGGCATGGTGGGGGAGCCGGTGATGATCCCGCCGAAGTAGAGGCTGATGGTCTTCTGGGCGACGGCCTGCACCGCGTTCACCAGGGCCGGCACGGCGCAGCCCGTGTCCGTGAACACTCCCGTCCCGGAGTTCCAGATCCCCAGGCTGATGGTCCCGTTCACCATGCTCAGCAGCAGGCCGTCGGCATGGTTGCTGGTGAAGACGGCTTGGGCCAGAGCGGTGGCCCGGCCGCAGTTGGGGCTCATGGTGGTAAGCCCTGGAAGCCCGCCGGGCGGGGTCACCAGACCCAGGGCCCCGGCCAGGGCCGCCGCGTCCGCAGCCCGCTGCAACTCGCTCTTCACCAGGAACACCCGCCCCAGGTCAATAGCAAGGGCCATCACCCCTAAAGCCACCACCAGGAAAACGGCGGTGAGGGGCAAAACCGCGCCCCCATCCCTGCCAAGAAAGCGCCTTATTCTCGCGTTCACTATTTCCCTCCTGACCGATTGAAAACCGGCGGCAATCCGTCTGGGGTCAATGACCCCTCTCTCCTCTGACACCCCGGCAGCGCCGGCTCTGCCTCGGCCGCCGTCCTCTCCCTTACCCCATGAGGCCCGGTCCGGGGCACCCCCTGCATCGGCGAAGGGCATCGGTATTCCTAACCTTCCCGACGTCCTGGTGGATGAGCCCCCTAGGGCGGCGGCGCCACCCACTCCGCCGCCATGGTGGTGCCGGCGTTCAGGTGAAAGACCGCCGGCCCGCCGGTCCCCGAACCGAAAAAAATCTCCCGGGCGTTGGGCAGCAGCATCATGCGGTAGGGAATCTGCACCAGGGCCACCGTCACCGTATTCCCGGACCCGCCCAGGGTCCAGGTGTAGGAAAAATTGCTGCCGTCCAGCACCAGGGCCGCGCCGCTGTCATTCTTGACGTGAAATCTGTCCAGGTAATTCTGGACCACCTGGCGCACCTGGCCCTGGGTCTGTTCCGCCGTCCCGCCGGTGCCCGCCCGAGCACCCGCCCGGGCCCCTTCCCGCGCCGCATTGGTGAGAACGTGCTTCTCCCAGAAGAGCATGCCGAAGTCTATGATCCCCGCCACCATTAACAGCAGCAGGGGCATGGCCAGGCCCAGCTCCACGCTGATGTTGCCGCCCTCCCCGCGCCTTTGCAAGCGCCTCATGCTGGGGTCACCTCCCCGGTCGCCCCCGGCGCCGGCCCCGGCGAGCCGATGTCCGGGCGCACGCCGTGCTCCCGTGATTCTTCAGGATTCGCAGCCGGACAAACACCATGAGGCGGGCAACAACCGGTGGCAGGGAGGCAGTGGGCTCCCCCGGTTCGGCAGTCCCGCCGCCCTGGCCCCTCGGGCTTTAGGCCGGTGACTTTGCGTCCTAACCTTTCGGCTAGTTTGCCCTGAGCGAAACCGGATTAATCCTTCATCACGTCTTTCGGCAATTTTCTGCCCAAACTTGAAAAATAATCGACCACCCCAAAAGATTCCACCGGTCCCCCAAGCCCCTCCGCTTCTTACCCGGATGCCTCACCGCAATCACCGCCCCCCACCCCGAACGGCCCCGGCCAGGGACTTGCAGCAACGGTGTCGGTTCCTATCGGCGGCGAAAAAAGACTTGACACAAATGCCATGATTCCCTAAGGATGAATCTAACGGGTCGCCCCTCGACAAATACCATCCCTTGATATGAGGGTCCTTATGGATGAGGGTCCGCAACGGACCTTATCCGTCACCCACCGGCGCATCAAGCTCGCTTAAAAAGCGGTTCCTTCGTTTTCTCTCCCCTTTGTCCCTTCTCGTCCCCAAGTCTCGTTTCTGATCGGCCTGCCGTCGGAACTCCAGGCTTTCCCCCCCCGTTTCCCAGAGGAGACCCTCCATGCCCTCCATGCGCCGCACCATCATCTTTTTATGGGCGACCCTCCCCCTGCTCCTGCTCCTGTCCCGCCCCGGCCTGCCCCAGTCCTTTGAAGAAGATGCAGAGGTCTTGCCCAAAGGGGTGACCCGCTTCCGGGTGGACGACCGCATCTATTTGCCCACCAGCACCCGTTTCGACCAGGACGGCAAACGGGAAAACGCCGCCGCCAACCTCAACGCCACCCTCAACAGCTCCGTCTTTCCCAACCTGAGCCTGGTGGAGGCCGCCTTCCGCATGCCGGCGGGCACCGCCAACATCGGCCGCAGCGTGGTCTCCTACAAGTACGACTTCAACACCCTGACCCTGGGACTGGACTACGGCCTCCTGGACAAGGTGACCATCGGCGTCCGGGTGCCCATCTGGTTTGTGCAAAACAGCGTCCAGGCCCACCTGGACACCTCCCGGGCCACGGTGGGAAAAAACGCCTTCCTCAACACCCTGGCGCCCTTGAGCTTCTCCATCCCCGGCTTTCCCACGGTCCCCCTCACCACCCGGGACGTGCAGAATCTCCTGGGACGGGGGCTGGACATCAACGGGGACGGCCGCATCGACATCCGGGGGTTCGGCTACCAGCCGGTGCGGACCTGGCGGGGCCAGGGTTTCTCCGACATCGAAGCCGGCTTCCGCTGGCAGTATTTCAAAAACCGCTTCGTCCGTCTGGCCTTCACCGGCGGTGTGCGCTTCCCCACCGGCAGCCTGGACGACCCCGACAACCTGGCGGACTACCCCTTCGGCCGGGGCGCCTTCGCCCTGCTCTTCCGCCTGAACAACGACCTCATTTACTTCAAAAATTTCCTCTGGAACGTCACCCTCAAGTACGACTTCTACCTGCCCGACAGCCAGCTCCTGCGCGTGCCAGCCAGCGTGGACAATCCCCTCACCCTCAACAAGTTCCGGGTGAACCGGTGGGTGGGCGACATCATCGAGGTGGAGACCAACATCCGCTACACCTTTCTCAAGTGCTTCGACGTGTCCTTCCTTTACATTTACGGGTTCAAGCTGCGGGACAAGGTCTGGGGCAGCCGCAACATTTCCTACCGCGCCCTGGAGGACGAGACGGACTACGCGGAGCACATTTACCGGGTGGGCCTGACCTTCTCCAGCCTGCCCCTGTATCAGGAGAAGAAGTTTCCGGTGCCGTTCACCCTGTCGGTGCAGTACCGGGACCGCTTCGCCGGGCGGAACAACGTCCTGGCCACCCAATACATTCGCGTGCTGTTCAATGTATTTTTCTAGAACACCATGGCAGGGAGGTGAACCGACCCAGGGAATGAAGCGGATATGGATGAGCGGTGCGGTACTGGGAGAATCGAAACTTACCCATAACATGGAAAGGAGATCCCTATGATGGGCAATAAACGCCTGCTGGTATTCGGTTTCATGACCTTCCTGCTGTTGGGCGCGGCCGTCATGGCCCTGGCCGGCGGCGGCCCTGAACCGCCACCTTATGCCTTCACTGAAGTGGGCCCCAGCATTACCGGCGACCTCACCCTGGAGGCCTCGGGCAATTCCTTTAATACCACCCTGAAGGGCAAATGCGGCAAAGACCAGGTGACGGTGACCGCCAACCTGAAGACGGTGAAACCCGCCGACACCCTCACTGCCCAGGAGATTCAGACCAGCGCCGCCAATTACTTTATGAAAGCCGTCCTCTTTCAGATAAAGGGGACCTGCAAGCCGGCTTCCGGCCCGGGCGATCTGATGGTGAAGAGCCTCACGGGGCTGCAGAAGAAGAAGGGCAAAAAGGGAGTGTGGACCGCCAAGGCCACTCTGGTCTATATCGCGCCCAAGTAAACAGACGTCCGGCGCGCCTGACCGGGGGAGGAGGGGAGGGCCGGCAGCCTCCCCTTCTCCCTCACCTTGCCTTTGGGGGCCGGCCTGACCGCCTCCTTATCCTGCCGCCCTGCAAACCGGCAGTGGTGGGGGCCGGGAGGGAACGGCTGGACAGGCGGGGGGCGGGAAGGAGACGGACGGATGGGCAGGCTGATCCTGGGCCTCATCTCGGCGGCGCTGCTCGTCCTGGCCTTTCCCCGGTTCGAGTGGTGGTGGTGGCTGGCCTGGGTGGGGCTGGCGCCGCTGCTGGCGGCCCTGCACGGTTTGAGCCCCGCCGGCGCCCTGGGGGTGTCCTGGCCCGCGGGGATGCTGTTTTTCATGGCCCTGTGCGCCTGGATCAACCAGGTGGCCGGGGTGACGCCGGTGCATTATGTGCTCATGGGGATTTACCTGGGCGGCTACTGGGCGGCCTTCGGCCTGATCTACGCCCACCTCACCCGGGTGGGAGGCTTCGGCCCGGTGGCGGCGGCCCCGGCCCTCTGGGTTAGCCTGGACTACCTGCGCACCCACGCCGGTTTTCTGGCCCTCCCCTGGGGCATGCTGGGCCAGTCCCAGTACCAGCAGCTTCCGGTGATCCAGATTGCCTCGCTCACCGGCGTGTACGGCGTGACCTTCATTATTGTCATGGTGAATGCGGCCCTGGCCCAGGGTTGGCTGGCCTGGAGGGCCGGACGGACCGGGAGCCGCCCCCGCCCCCGGCCCCCCTTTCGTCTGGCCGCAGTGGCCGCAGCCCTGGCCCTGGCCGGCTCCCTGGCCTACGGCTACCACGCCTTGCTGACGCCGCCGGCAACAACGCACCTGCGGATCAGTCTCATCCAGGGAAACATCCCCCAGGAGCGCAAGTGGGACGAGTGCTTTCGGGAGGAGATTGTGCAGACCTACCGCACCCTGACCCTCCGGGCCGTCCGACAGGGCAAACCACACCTCATCGTCTGGCCGGAGTCGGCCCTGCCGGGACTTCTGCTCCAGGACACCGGTCTCATGAATGCGGTGGTCTCCCTGGTGCGGGAGACGAAAACGCCTCTGGTCCTGGGCAGCGCCCAGCGCCCCAAGATAGGCCCCCCCGACTGGGCGGCGGCGCACCGCTTCAACAGCGTCTTTCTCATCACCCCCGCGGGGGAGATCGGCGGCGTCTATCACAAGATGCACCTGCTGCCTTTCGGCGAATATCTGCCCTACCGGGAGACCCTGCCCTGGCCGGCGGGGTTCGCGGCCCTGGCCGGCAATTTCGTCCCCGGCCGGGAGCCGACCCTGTTGAGCCTGGGGGCATTCAGGTTCGCCGCCCCGGTCTGCTGGGAGACCCTCTTCCCCCACCTCTGCCGCCGCCTGGCCGCACAGGGAGCGGCCTTTATGGTGAACCTCACCAATGAGGCCTGGTTCGGCGACAGCGCCGCGCCCTGGCAGTTCCTCATGATGAACGTCTTCCGGGCCGTGGAGAACGGCGTGGCGCTGGCCCGGGCGGCCAATACCGGCATCTCCTGTCTCATCGACCCCACGGGACGGATTGTGGAGCGGGTGCGCCGGGAAGGGCGGAGCGTCTTCGTGGAAGGCATCCTCACCGGGGAGATCCCCCTGTCTTCAGGCCCCACCTTCTATGCCCGACATGGGGACTGGTTCGCCCAGGCCAATGTGGCCCTGACCCTCCTGTTGGCGGTGGTCGCGCCTTTCAGGAAGCGGAGGTGGTAAGGTGGCGCTCCTGGCCCAGAGCAAGCCCGGCTTGTTGAAGGGCCTGACCACCTCCCAGGTGGTGGGACGCACCGTCTTCGCCGCCCTGGTGCTCCTCTTCCTGGCCGTGGGCGCCAAATGCTTACTGGAGGCCGTGGAGTGGATCAACCGGCCCTTTCCGGGCTTCCTCCTCAACGAGCGCCTGGTGGTCACCGGCATCGGACGGCCGCACTGGACCGGCACGGAAGCCCGGCTGGGCTATCCTGACCGCATCACCCATGTCAACGGCGTGCAGGTCAATTCGGTGAAGGAACTGAACGACGTGGTGCAGCGCACCCCGGTGGGCCAGACCGTCACCTATGTGGTGAGCCGCAACAACGGCGCCCTCACGCTGGCCATTCCCACCATGCTGTTCGGCTTTGACGATTTTCTCAACATTTTTGTCCTGTATTTTCTCACCGGCCTCTTTTACGGACTGTGCGCCACCCTGGTGTTCATCATGAAGCCCGACCAAGAGGTGAGCTGGGCCTTCTTTCTGGCCACCTTTTTCGCCGGCCTGTACTCGCTGGTCAACTTCGACGTCATCGCCACCCACCAGGGCTGCATCCGGCTCTATCTGGCTGCCAGCGCCCTGTTCCCCGCGGGGACCATCCACCTGAGCCTGATCTTCCCCGAACCCCACCGCCTGACGCAGAGGTTTCCCTTTATCAAGTGGATTCCTTACGCGGTGGCGGCGGCGCTCATCGCGCTGCTCCAGGTCCTCTATCCCCGTCCCGAAGTGGCCCGGGTCTACCGGGTGGTGACCATCTTCACCCTGGTCTGCGCCGCCTCTCTGGTGATTTCAGCGCTCCAGGCCTTTTATACCAGCTCCTCCGCCATAGCCCGGCAGCGGGCCAAAGTGGTGCTCTTCGGGGCGGCCCTGGCCCTCCCCCTGCCGGCCCTGGCCAACGTGCTCACCATTTACAACGTGGCCTTCGTGGACGTCAAATTCTTCAGCAACCCCTGGCTGCGCCTGCCCCTCATCATTTTTCCGGCCTCCATCAGCTACGCCATCATCAAACACAATCTCTTCGACATTGACGTCTATATCAAACGCACCGTGGGCTACGGCATCATGACCTTCCTGGTGGGGTCGGCCTACTTCGTCATGCAACTGGTCTTCCGCACCGCGGTGGTCTGGCCCATTTTCGGGGAGTATTCGGAGCAGGCTTATCCCGTCATCTTCGCCCTGCTGGTGGTGTTTCTCTTTAACCCGATAAACCGCAAGGTCCAGTACTTCGTGGACCGCACGTTTTTCCGAACGGTTTATGACTACAAAAAGACCGTGAGCCGGGTGACCGAGGCGCTGACCACGGTGCTGAACCTCACCGAGGTCATCAACCGCATCATCACCGCGCTGCGCAAGGAGATGTTCATCGACACCGCGGGGGTGGTGCTGCTGGACCCCCACAAGAAGACCTGCCGCACCCTGTTCATCACCGACGGCCCCAATGTGAACCACGACCTCATCCAGGTGCAGCACCTGCCGCAGCAGGACCCCCTGTTGGCCCTGATTTGCCGGGAAAAGAAGATCATCACCCACTACGACCTGCAGGAGGACCCCCGCTATCAGGCGGTGCGGGAAGCCTGCCTGCGCCGCTTCCAGGCCCTGGGGGCCTCCCTGGTCATGCCCCTGATCTTCCAGGATGAGGTCAAGGGGGTGCTGGTCCTGGGCTATAAGAAATCAGGCCATTTCTACACCCGGGACGACATCGACCTGCTGCAGACCCTGGCCAACCAGGGGGCCTCGGCCATCGAGAACGCCCAGTTGGCCGACCAGATCAAGAAGGAAGAGACGGTGCGCACCAACCTGGCGCGCTACCTCTCGCCCCAGGTGGTGGACGATATTCTCAGCCACGACGTGCAGGTGCGGCTGGAAGGGGAGCTCAAAGAGGTCACCATCCTCATCAGCGACATCCGGGATTTCGTCAAGCTCACCACCATTGCCCCCCACGACCGTCTGGTGAAGGTGCTGAACGAGTATTTCACGGAGATGGTGCGCATCATCTTCGAACACCAGGGGTCCATCGACAAATTCGTGGGAGACAGTCTGGTGGCGGTCTTCGGCAGTCTCATCCCCCTCCGGAACTCAGCCCGCCATGCGGTGGTCGCGGCCACCCAGATGATGCAACAGATGCCCATCCTGAACCATGGCTGGAAGACCTATTACCATTTTCCCGCGCCCCTTGAGGTGGGCATCGGCATCGGCACCGGCGAGGTTTACCTGGGCAACGTGGGCTCGCCGGAACGCATGGAGTTCACCATCATCGGCGACGCGGTGAACATTGCCTCCCGCTTCAGCACCCTGGCCCAGGCCCGGCAGATTCTCATCACCAGGGAGACCCTGGACCGCCTGGGCCCCGGCGCCCAGGTGCGGGAGCTGCCCTCCACCGAGGTCAGGGGCAAGGAGGGGCTCACCCAGGTCTTTGAGGTGCTTTATACCCGTGGATAGAGCGGATTGGCCGCAAACAGGGACCTTTTTGATTTTGCAGGCCTTAATGCTACTGCGTTCAGTAGTCCAAAAGTCCTTTCTTTTTCCCCCCTTTGCTAAAGGGGGGTCAGGGGGGATTTGTCAGTATTTGTTGAGGGTTAATCAATAATTCCACGTAGTAGGATTAATCTCCGCAAAGGCAGAGGGAGGACGTTATGGGCACCAGCAGCAAGTATCTGGCAGGTAAATTTTATCTTTATGTAATGTTCTACCGGCCGACCCTAAAGAAACCATCCAAGAAAGCCCCTGCCCCTCCCGATCCTTGGCCGGAGGCAGCAAGGAAGGCCTGTCTGGAGGTTTTCAACAAAGCTTCGGAACTTCTCTATGCGGCCACCAACGGGCGCTTGCAGATCGGCGAGGTGTTGGAAGTGACCACCGACCCGGACGCGATCATCTATAAGGAGGATGGGGTGTGTATGTCTCCATTTGGGGCTTGCCTCAGGGAGACCGGGTATATGCTGCTCTATGAGCCCCGTTTGCAACTCTGGAACAGCGACCGCATCCTGTTGCACGAGTTGGGGCACTTCTGCCTGGGGCTCTACGATGAATATGAATACGAGTTGCCCAGCGGCGACCAGGTGGCGTTTTGCGTTCATCCCACCTTGCCCGCCAGGCAGACGTCCATCCAGAGAAAGACCTGTATTATGGAAAGGGACGACGATGCCAACATCTTCCGCTTTTGCGAGCCTGGTGTGCACCAGACCGCCCATCCGCCGGGAAACCCTTCCAGGCAACAGATTTACAACCGTCAGTCCTGCTGGGAGCACCTGAGCAAGAACTACGGCTTCGGCTGTATTTTGCCGGCGGGCATCACCGACGCGGACATGCCCCTGGAGCGGACCCATCCCGAGCTGGTCTATCCCCCCAACCCCCACCCCGCGGAGGGTTTGGAGAAGAGCGAGAAGCCGCCGGTGGTTCAGGATTATCAGCCTCCCGTCTTCAAGGTCCTGCCCACCGAGTCCCGGTTCGCCCTACTGCTGGACCGCTCCGTCAGTCTGACCCCGGCGCTTTGGAACGGGCTGCGGATCGGGGCCCACTTCTGGACCAACCTGCTGGCCCAGAGCTGCGAACGGCTGGCTCTGGTGGCCTACAACCAGGAGCCGGAGGCGCTCTGGCCGTTGTCCACGGTTTCGGAGCTGCAGGTCCCCCTCATCGAGGAGCGGCTGGCGGCCGTCACCCCCCAGGGCCTCACCAACCTGGAGGGGGCCTTGAGGGCGGGGTTGGCCGAGATCGTCTCACCGGGTTACCAGGCCTCGACCCAGAAGATTTTCCTGGTGACGGACGGGGTGCACAACACCGGGGAGCTGACCGCGGAGAGGGTGGATGAGCTGGTGATGGAGTTGACCCAGGCCGGCATTCAGTGCCATACCCTGGGGGTGGGGCCGTATGCCGACCAGCGGCTTTTGCAGCGACTGGCCGCGGGCACCGCCGGACGCTTCGAGCATCTGCCCGTCAGCCCCGAAGACCCGTTGAGTCAGTGGTATATTCAGAACGCCTTCATGACCCTGGCGGGGCAGCTCCGGGAGGGGTCGGGCCTTGCGGCCCTGGTGGAGCAGCCGGCGCCTCTCCCCGGCGGCGGGCCGCCGTCCGGGTCGGCCTGGGAATACCCGGTGGCCCTGGAGGAAGGCGCGCTGCAGGCCACCTTCCTGGTGAGCTACGTGGCCGGGGATGCGTTGCAGGTAACCCTGCGCCGCCCGGACGGGGTGAGGATCGACCCCAAGGAACACCGGAACGTCAAATGGCGCCACCCGGCGGACGCCCCCTATGCCTTTTACCTGGTGGAGGACCCGATGCCGGGGACCTGGATCGTGCAGGTGACGCGCCTGCCCGAATTCCCGGAGCTTCCCTTCACGGTCATGGTCTTTTCCAACAACCCGGAGATCACTGCCGGGGTGAATCTCTCCCGGCGGCTTTTCCCGGTCGATGCGGACATCCCCATCAAGGCGGGCGCCGCGTACCAATATCTGCCCCTGCCCTTCAAGGAGCCGCCCAAGGCCCTGGTGCAGCGGGAAATCGTGCCGGGAGGCGTCGGTTGGGAAGCCGTGGCATTGCAGCCGGTGGTGGGGCCGGTGGCCAAGCCGGGAATGGATGCGCCCCTGGGGGAGCCCACCGGTCTCGGTGTCTTCAGCGGGGTGGTGCGCAGCAGCCTGCCCGGCGCCTACCCCTTGCGGGTGGAATTCCCGTACCACCGGGGGGCGGCCCCTGCCTTTACCCGGGTGGTCCTGCGGCAGATCCCGGTGGGTCCCCTCCCCGCCGGCAAGGACGTGGAACATTAGTTCCGGAGCGTTCGCACCGCGCCCCAAACCATACATAACTTTTCCCGTGAAAATTCCTGTTCTGTAGGGGCGGGTTTCAAACCCGCCCCTCCATTTTCTTTGGGCTGAAAGCTGAAACCTCTCCCCTGAAAGCCATTTCCATATCAAAAAGGAAATATCCGGCCCGACAGTGCGGCGAACGGCCGGATCTGCCTCGCAGACCTTGACGAACCCGAGCGTCGGGCCCGCATGATCACCGGAGCTCAAAAAAACCGCCGGGCCACGACGCCTTGCCGGATTAGCACTAACGATTCCGGCCCCGCCGGGTCTAATAAGTCAGAAAAAACAAAAGACAATCAATCAACCGAGAGAGGATCTGTCCATGAAAAGGGGGGCAAAATTTATCGGCGTCCTGCTGGCGTTAAGCCTCATGGCGGGCTGCGCCACGGAAAATTATAATCCCTATATCTTTCCCGGCGCCGGTTTGGGCGCCGCCCTGGGGGCGGGCATCGGCGCCGCCGCCAACCATAACAACCCCTGGAAGGGCGCGGCTATCGGCGGCTTGATCGGCGGCGCCGCGGGGGGCATAGCCGGGGAACTCTATGGGCGCCACCAGCCCTATCCCTATCCGCAGAACCCTCAGAGCACCTATCGCCCGCAAACTCAGGGGTATTACCCCACGGAACAGGGTGGCTCCTATCAGTAATCGACTCCGGGCCGGGGGCCGGCACGAGTCCCCCGGGTTTCCCTCGATGGGGGAGGATGGAGAAACTTTAGCCGAGATTTAAGCCGCCGACTCCTTGCGGCCGGCAACCAAGGCAGGGTCAGCCACGGCCCTGCCTTTTGCGGTTGTGGCTGTTCGCTGTGGGGGGCCCGGCCCCCACGGCCCCCCGCCCCCTCAATGGGTTTAGGGATGGGGGGAGGGGGTGTGGGGGAAGGGACAAGGGTTTATGACCCTTGGCCCCCTCCCCCACGGCAAACTTTGCAGGACAGCTCCTCATGGTCCTCCGGCCCACCCGCAAAGCATGAAAAATTCCCCCTCCCCCTAGCCCCCTCCCACGAGGGGAGGGGGAATAAAGGAACTTTTTGCCGTAAAAATCCCGTTCTGTAGGGGCTGGTTTGAAACCCGCCCCTATAAAAGGTTTTTCATGCCCAGGGGTGGCCCCGTTGGGGCCATGAGCATTTCATAACAGTCACCCGAGGTCGGTCTTCATGTTCCGAAAATATCTGCTAAATGACGGGGAGCCGGGGGAGGGCGTCCCTTCCCGGGACATGGCCGCGCGGCTCAAGGCCGCCATGGACGGGATGCGGGCGGACTTTTTCGAACCCGGCGGCGGGCGCATCGCCTATGAACGCATCCGGGACTCCGAGACCTATCGGGATTTCCTGAAGCTGAGCAACAGCCTGAAAACCATGGACCTGGAGGTGCTGGCCCGCCGGGAGGAACGGCTGGCCTTCTGGATCAACCTGTACAATGTCATCGTCATCCACGGGGTCGTCGCTCTCAGCCTCAAAGACTCGGTGAAAGAGGTCTGGAACTTCTTCCGCCGGGTGTACTACCGGATCGGCGGCCACAGTTTTACTCCGGACGACATGGAGCACGGCATTCTCCGGGGCAACCGCCGCGCCCCTTACGCCCTGTTCCGGCAGTTCGGCGGCGGGGACCCGCGCCTGCGCTTTATCGTGGAGCCCCTGGAGCCCCGCCTCCACTTCACCCTGGTGTGCGGCGCCTCCTCCTGCCCCTTCATCGACGTCTACACCCCGGAACATCTGGAGGAAGAGCTCACCCTGGCCGGCCAGACCTTCATCAATTCGGGCGGCGCGGTCCTGGACCGGTCCCGGCAAACCCTCTCCCTGTCCCGCATCTTCAAGTGGTATGGCCGGGACTTCGGTGCGGACCAGACCCGGCGTCTGCAATTCATCGCCCGTTACCTGGACCGGAAAGAAGACCGCGACTTTATCCTGGCTCGGGCGGCCACCCTCAAGTTGACTTATCAGAAGTACGACTGGCGGCTGAATAAGGGCTAGCGAAGGGTGCAGGTGGGAGAGTGGGCAGATGGAAACCGCGGCCCGAACATCCGGAGCATGCCCCCAGCCCTGTCGGGACCATGAGCATTGCAGGTCGAACTCAGGGGCAGGTCCCCTAGCGCGCCACCCCCACGACCACCTTGGCTTTCAGGCCCTCCCGCAAGACCAGGTCCGGATTGGGGACCTGGAATTCCACCTCATAATACGATGGTTGTTCCAGGGCCAGCAGGGCCGTGGACCAGGGAACCTGGCTCACCCGGGCGGTAAAGGTCCGGCCCGGCAGCGACTCCACCCGGACCTCGGCCGCGTCCCCCACCTTGAGCTGCAAGGTCTCAATCTCAAAGACCCGGGCCCGGACCAGCATGGGGTCCATCACCCCCACCGAGATGACGGGGTCGTTGGCCCGCATGTCGCCCCCGGCCTTGAGGTCGGGATGGAGCCACAGGACATAGCCGCTCAAGGGGGCGCGGACCAGGGCCTCTTTGGGGACTTCGCCGCCGGCCAGGGACAGGCCCAACTGCTTCTCCAGGACGGCCTGATCCTGCCGGGCGAAGCGCTGTTCCTGTTTTTTGGCCTGGACCAGAATCTGGCGGTGGTCAACCAGGTGCTTGATCTCCCGTTCCAGCTGGCTCACACTCTGGGCCGAGGTGAAGCGATGCCGGGCCAGTTCCTGAAGACCCCGCAACCGGTCGTTCAGGGAGGCCAGGTTCTTGTCCACCTCGGCGATCCTGAGGTTCAGGTCTCTGATCTGAGGCGGGAAGAGGCGGCGCTGGAGTTGCGCCACCGCTTCGGGGTGGAGGCGATAGCGGATGAGGATGTCGCCGGCGGCCACCTGGTCGCCGGGCCGGCGGCAGACCTCCACCACTTCTCCCGGATAGGCCAGCCAGGCGCCGCGCTTGACGGAGCAGACCAGTTTGCCCATGAGGGAGACCTCCCCTTGCGGAGGCGTGACAGAGGATGGGGCGGCGGCGGTTCCCGCCGGGCCGAACCGGGCGGCGACCAGCGCCGCCGTTACCAGGGCCAGGATGAGGCGTGAGGTTCTGCGCATATCACTGCTGCTCCAGCCGTTCGTCCACGTACCGATAGAGCATCCGACCCGAAAGGTGGCACAGTTGAAGCTGGGCCAGGTCGTGCTCCAGGCTTTTCTGGATACTCTGAACCTGAACCTCCAGGACCCCTTTGCGCGCTTTCAGCCAGGCTGCAAAGTTTTCCCGGCCGGACTGATAGAGGATTTCCATCTGGCGTTCCCGCAACCGGGCCAACTCCTCCTGTGAGCGGGCCAGCTTCAGGGCTGCGAGGGTATTGCGCAGGCGGTCCCGGGCCGCCTGCCAGGTTTCCTCGACGTCAATCCCCTTCAGTTCCCCTTCGGACTCATACTGTTTCAGCACCGTCTTTTGTCGGGTGATGTCCCGGAAGCGCTTGCCGCCGTCCAGGACGGGTATGGGCCAGGAAAGGCCGATGGAAAAAAAGATGCCCCGACTGTCGATATTGCCCAGGGGGTCAGGGGTGGACATGCCGAGGTTGAAGTTGGGCAGGAGCTTCATCTTGGCCAGGGTGATGTGCCAGCTCTGCAGCTCCCTTCTCAGGGCCTGGATCTTCAGGTCCAGGGAGCGGGCTTTGGCCTCCCCCAGGGTGGCGGCCTCCGGGTCGAAGGGTCCCAAAACCTGGGGGCGCACCTGGCGCAGGTCGAAGGCCAGGTCCTGGCCGGTTTTCAGCCCCAGAAAGGCCTTGACGGCCTCGTGGGCCCGGCTCCGGGCCAGGCGGAGGCGCTCCTGTTCGTTCTGGACCACCTCCATTTCCTGCTGAGAGATCTTGACTTCCAGGGAGGAGATTTCGCCGATCCTGAGAAGTTGCTGCTGAAAGGCCCACCCTTTTTGGGCCAGGACCAGCATTTCCTCCTGCAGCCGGGCCAGCCGCTCCAGGGCCTCCATTTCCAAAAAGCCCTGGCCCAGGCGCAGCAGGCCCTCGGCGATGGCCTTGTGGTGCGCCAGAAAGGCGATGCGGGTGATGAGACGCCTGACCTTGATGGAAAAGTAGGCTTCCAGGGGATTATAGTGGTCGCAAGCCAGCTCCAGGGCGTAGTGTCGATCGGCGCCGACCTGTTGCTGCGGCGTGACCGGATAAAAGCGGGTGCGCAGGGTAAAGTTGGGAAAGAGATCGGTCTTGCTGTCCTTTTCGTCCAGGCGGCGGACCTCGATCTCCAGGGAACTCTTGGTGAAATACGGCGACTGGCGCAGGGCCAGATGGGCGCACCGGTCGAAATCCGCCAGTTCCTTGACCTGCCTGGGGGGCTGCGGCTGGTCTGCCGCCCCGGCAGCCTGTCCCACCAGGGTCGGGGCAGTCAACCAGAGAACCAGGAACAGACAGAGAGGTCCCAGCCCTCGCCGGCGCCGCAGACGGAGGCCGGTCCCTCTTCCGGTCCGACGGCGGCCGCGTCGGGGACCGGCCATGACGCAACGGCCCTCAGACGCCATGCAGAACGCCATCCTCCATGGGGCAGATGCGGCCGCAACGCCTGGCAATGTCAGGGTCGTGGGTCACCACCACCACGGCAGTGTCGCCGTTGCCGACGATTTCCTCAAAATGGTCCATGATCATGTGGCTGTTTTGGCGGTCCAGTTGGCCGGTGGGCTCGTCGGCCAGGATGACCTGAGGCCGGTTGACCAGGGCCCGGGCGACGGCCACCCGCTGCCGTTCCCCGCCGGACAGCAGATTGGCCTGATGGTAGAGGCGGTGTCCCAGGTTCACCCGCTCCATGGCGGCGACGACGCGGGGTTGTCTTTCGGCGCGGCTCACCCCGGCGTAAATCAGGGGAAATTCCAGGTTTTCAAAAACATTGGAGTTTTCCATGAGGTCGCAGCTCTGGAAGACAAATCCCAGCCGACGCCGGCGGCAATCGGCCTGCCCGGTGCGGTCCAGCCCCAGGACGTCGTCACCCCCCAGCCGGTAGATGCCGCTGGTGGGCTTGAGGAGCAGGCCCAGAATATAAAGGAGCGTGGATTTGCCCGAACCGGAGGGCCCCGTCACGGCCACCATCTCTCCGGGGTAAACTTTTAGGGAGACATCCCGCAGCACCGGAATGACGGACCCATCCGCACCGAAGTGCTTGGTAAGGCCGACGGCCTCGATGAGAGGAATCCTCCCGGAGACCTTGGGGGTCGGGCTATTCATAGCGCGTGGCCGCCACCACCTCCATGCGGCTGGCCTGGACCGAGGGATAGAGTCCGGCCCCCACCCCCGCCGCCAGGGCGAAGAGCAGACCCAGCCCCAGACAGGTGAGGAAAAGCTCTTCGGAAGGGCGGATGCCGATCCAGCCGCTGGTCCCTTCCACCAGGAGGCGACCCAGGCCGATGCCCAGGAGGGCCGACCCCAGAGACAGGCAGAGGGACTCGGTGAGGAACTGGGCCAGGATATCACGGTCCTCCGCCCCCATGGCCTTCTTCAGGCCGATCTCCCGGGTGCGGGAGCGCACCGCCGCCATCATCACCACCCAGATGCCCACGCCCCCCAGGGTCAGGGTGGCAAAAACACCCAGGTAAACCAGAAATTCCAGCCAGAAGGCCACCTTCTGCACGTGCCGCAGGGCGTCCCAGGAGACGTGCACCATCAAATGGTCCGCCCCCTGATGGGCCTGCACCGTCTTGGGGATGGCCTCCGCCACGGCGGCCACGTCATCCCAGGTGCGACAGCGGACGTACACCCGGTCGGCCAGGGTCTGGCCGGTAAACCGGTCCTGGGCGGTGGTGAGGGGCACAAAGGCGAAGTCGGCCAGGCCGCTGTCCGCCAAACCGCCCACCACACCCGTCACCAGGTAGTTGTCGTGCTCGATTTCCAGGCTGAGGCCGGCCACCTGGTCGTGGCCGTAAATCTTGCGCGCCAGGCTGGAGCCCAGGGCGCAGACCCGCTCCCGATGGAGGACGGCTTCCCGGCTGAAGAGGGCGCCGTGGCGGGCCCAGAAACTGCGCACGCTCCAAAAATTTTCATCCACCGCCACCGCCATAAAGTGGTGCTGCTGTTTGTGGCGCACGGCCCCCACCGGGCGGAAGCCCACCAGGCTCGCCTCCTGCACGCCGGGGAGGTTCTGCAGCGCCGCCACGGTCCGGGGTTGGAACCACAGCCGCCGGGCGGTCCGGTCCTGCTCGCTGTCGAAGTAGGCCCGGATGATGGTGACGCCGCCGATTAGGTCCAGTTTCTGGTTGAAGTTCTTCTTCACATCACTGCCCATGGTGACCACGGTGATGAACCCGGCCACGCCCAGGGCGATGGCCAAGACCACCCCCCAGTAGCGGCGGCGGTGGCGGAAGACCTGGCGGACGCTGATGCGCAGGAGGTCGTTTAGCCGCACCGGTTCACCTCTCCCGACGCCGCCTCACTTGCTGACCAAGCTGACGGCCGGATCGGGCGAGGTGCGGCCCAGAGAAGAGACGCCCCGGGTGCGGAAGTAGTCCCCGTCCCGGCCGAGGTCGGCGGCCAGAACACGGTGTTTCCGGGCCAGTCGGTCCAGGACTTCCAGGACATAGTCGACCTGACTGTCCTGGTGGGTGCTCATATAGGCGGTGCGAATCAACGCCTTGCCCCGGGGAACCGCAGGAAAGATGGCGGGAAGGGCGAAAATGCCGTGGTCCAGCAAATCGGCGGCCAGCAGGCCGGCCTTCAGTTCCGAGCCGATGTGGATGGGAATGACCGGACTGTGCGCCTCGCCGCACAGGAGCCCGATCTCATGGTAGCCGGCCCGCACCTTGTGGTTGATCTCCCATAACCGTTCCACCCGCTCAGGTTCGGCCTCGATGATGTCCAGACAGGCCAGCACCGTGGCCCCGCAACTGGCAGGCAGGCCGGCGGAAAAGATCAGGGTCTTGGACTGATGGCGCACATATTCCAGGACATCTTCATCGTCACCGGCGAGGAAGCCCCCCACGGACGCCAGGGCCTTGCTGAAAGTGCCCATGATGAAGTCCATCTCGGCCGTCAGTCCGAAATATTCCGCCGTGCCCCGACCCCCGGGCCCCATCACCCCCACCCCGTGGGCATCATCCAGGTAAATCAACAGATTGGGATGCTCTTTCTTGAGCTGCGCCAACTCCGCCAGGGGCGGCACATCCCCCGACATGCTGAAGACCCCTTCGGTGATGAGAAGCATGACGCTGCCGGGATATTTTTCCCGGGCGGCGGCCACCTTGAGGGCGGCGGCCTCGGCGTCGTTGTGCGCGAAGGGGATGAGGCGGGCCTTGGAGGCGTGGCAACCCTCAAAGAGGCTGGCGTGGTTCTCCCGGTCGTAGAGGATGACGTCATCGGCGGTGAGCAGACAGGCGATGGAACCCAGGTTGGTGCTGAACCCCGTCACATGCACCACCGCTTTCTTCTTCCCCACAAACGCCGCCAAACGTTCCTCCAGGGCTTCGTGCAGGGTCAGGTTGCCGGACAGGAAGCGGGAGCCCCCCGGACCGGTCCCCCATCGCTGCATCGCCTTGACGGCGGCTTCCATCACCCGGGGGTCGTGGCTCAGGCCCAGGTAGTCATTGGAGCCGATCATGATCAGCCGCCGCCCGTTCATTTCCACCTCGGTCCCCCAGGACCGGGAGATGGGGCGGAAATAGGGATACACCCCCTGAGCCTTGAATCCCCGCACGAACTGGGCGAACGGCTTGCATCGGTCTTGGAGCGGCTTTATCGGCATGGCGTCGTCTGGCTTATCAGGTTAGTCTTGTTTGGGTTAGGAATGTTAGCAGAAATTCCCCACCGGAGCAATCATTACCTTTTCCCCGGCAGATTTCTGCGAAAAATCTCTCTTCCCCTCTTTCCTCAATCGGTGCGCGTACTTCCTTAGTTTAATCTTCTTAACCTGATTTCAAAAATTTTTACGGCCGCTTCTCCTTCCCTTTCCAAGAACTGGAATCGGGGGGCAGACTTGGGAAGGGGAAGAAGAGGCCCCAAGGCCCGCCATTCCTGGCTCAGCGGGGATAGCCGAATCTGTCGAAGGCCCAGCCCCAATGCCGGACCACGGTTTCCCGGGTGCGCCGGTCCAGCCGGTAGGTATCCCGCCGATAGTCCCGGAGGGTCTCCAGATACTCGGAAACCCGCGGCCAGAAGCGCTCAAATCCCGGCAAGCCGAGCTCGTCGTAAACCTTTTCCAGGCACCTTCGGGGTTCCCGGACCAGGTCCTCATAGGTCAGTTCGGACAAATCACCGGGGGGAATCAACCCCCGGTCCCGCTCGAAGAGGCGGTAAAGCTCCTGGTACCAGGAAAGGATGAGACCCTCCAGGCGGGCCGACTCGGGGACCTGGAGGTGGCTGTGACTCAAGGAGGTCAACCACAATTTCCGGGTGGAAAGATAAACCTCGTAAGGGTTCCGGACGATATGGACAAACTTGGCGCCGGGGCACAACTCCAGCAGCACCCGCACCCGCCCTGTATGGGGCGGCGACTTAAGCAGGAGCCGCTTGTTCTTGTGAAAGGTAAGTTTCTTGAGCAGATAGAGGAAAGCGCTCTTCCAGGCCTGCAGGGCTTCGGGCGGCAGCCGCAGGGGATCCAGGGCGCACAGGCCCGCATCGCCGGTGGCGGGAAAGAGGAAAGTCAGGTAGGGAGAGACCGCGGTCAGCCCGGCCAGGCCGAATTCATCCTCATGGGGGGCTCGGGCGAAAAAGCTCATGTCGTCCATGGGCCGCTTCTTGGGGGCAAAGCGGTCAAAATGCCGCGCCCCCCAGGGCGTGCTGTAGAGAAAGTGGTGGGGAAACGTCATCTGAAAGGCGCTGGGCGCATAAAATTGCTCATCCAGACTGAGGAGGTTCTGAAGATGGGTGGTGCCGCTGCGCCAGTGCCCCAGGATAAACACCGGCGGGGCCACCGGCTCCACCCCGGCCAGCTTATAATGATTGCAACGCTGTTCGAAGACACGGGCCAGCGAATTGAGCAGCCCCAGCAGAAAGAGATAGAGCAGCCGATCCCAGTACCGGCCGGCCACGGCCAGGCGATGGCGCAGCAGCACGCGCCCCAAAGTGCCCAGGGTCATGCCCTGGACAGACTGGAGCATCAGGCGCCGCAGGCGTTGGTTGGGCATGGCGTTTCACTCGGAAGGCAGATCCGGGAGAGAGCCGGGATGCCGGCTTCTCACTCCCCGTCGAACAGGAGGCGGTCCAGTTCCTGCCAGTCCGCCACCTCCGGAAAGGGATGGGAGCGGCGATTCCAGGGCTGGGCAAAGACGATGGGCGTAATTCCCCGGGCCGCCAGATCGAAGCAGGTTTCCAGGCGGTCCTCCACAAAATAATCAATGGCCAGGGCCTTAAGATAATCGATCTTGAGGTCCGGGTCACCCGTCGCCAAAACCCAGATGGCCTTGGGCGGCACCGGCGCCAGCGTGGTGTTGAGCCACCGCTGAATGGGGTCGGCCCGGTCCCGGGCGGTGACGAAAATCAGCGGGTGGTCTTCGGCCAGGCGGGCCAGCACCGGCACCGCCCAGGGAAAGGGCGACACCGTCAACTCCTGGGGCCGGTCGATGAGCTCCCGGATCAGGCTCTGGATGATCCAGGGCTCCAGGTCCAGACACTCCTCCAGGTAAAAGGTGGTGATCTGCTCATATCGCAGGTGGTCCCGGCCATGACGTTCCCGGGCCAGGTCCAGGAAAGTGGTCATGATGTCGGCCACCACGCCGTCGATGTCGAATCCCAACCGGTCCCTGGGGATGGAACCGGGCCTGAGAAGCGGCGCCGGACGGCCGGAGGCGGGCCTCAAGGAATCGGTGCTCATGCTCATGGAATCCAGCGGCGGTGCCAAGTCTGTCGGGAAAAGTTTGCTGTGGGGGAGGTAATCACGGGCAAGATACCCGTGCCACCGGAGCCGCCGCTCCCCCGGCCCTACCCTTCGCCATCAGTTCCGCCGCGGCGGCAGGGAGGCCAAAAGTTCCAGCACCTCCTCAGGGGATACATCATACCAGTATTCGTAGGCGTCCGCCACGGCAAAGGTGTAGCCGCCCCGGACGTTGAGGCAGACCAGGGTGTCCACCTCGGGCAGCAGACCCCCCACCGTTGCCTGGCAGCCGGTGGGCACGGCGATGATGACGCCGCCGGCCCCCCGCCGTTTCAGGAAGGCCGCTCCGGCCCGCATGGTATAGCCCGAGGCCAGGCCGTCGTCCACCACGATGGCGGCGCGCCCGTCCAGTTCGGGATAAGGCCGCCCGCCCCGCAAGCGGTCCTCCCTCGCCTTGAGGGAAGCCAGGGTCTTGGCCGTCTGGGCTTCCACGGCGGCGGGGGAGAGGTGCAGGCGGGCCATCAGCTCCTCGTTGAAGATGGCCCGCCCGTCCGGGTCCAGGGCCCCGAAGCCCGCCTCCGTGGTCCAGGGAAGCTGAATCTTCCGGACGATGACCAGCTCCAGGGGGATGTCCAGACGCCGGGCGATGGGGACGGCCACCGGCACGCCGCCCGCGGGAATGGCGAAGAGCAGAGGGTGCTCCGCCTCCAGGGCCAGGAGCTTTTCGGCCAGCAGCGCCCCGGCTCTTTCCCGGTCCGGAAAGACGCCGGTGCGATGCCTTAGATGGGGGTCGTCGATGAGCCGGCCCATGTGCGGCAAAACTCCTCTTCCAGGCGCTGCACCTGCGCCCGGAAGCCCTCCTGACCTAAACGGGAGCCGGTAAGGCCGCCCTTGAGGCCGATTTCCGACAGGTAGAGGCCGCCCCCGGGGCTTGCCAGCAGATCCAGAATGGCGTAAGGGAAGCGGCCCCGGTCCATGACCCGGCGGCAAAAGGCCAGGGTGGACGGCGACAACGCCAGGGACTGTGAAGAGCCCCCTTGAAACAGATTTTTCCGGAAGCTGAAGGGATTGCTCCGTTCATAGGCCTCCGCCGCCTCGCCTGCCAGCACCACCCGCAGGTCCCGGACTCCCTCGGCAAAGGGCTGAATTACCAGGGGAAAGGGAAGCTGCCCCAGGCTGCTCAGGCTGAGCAGGGCCTCCAGGGAAGGCCAGAGCCCCACCCCCAGACCCAGGTGGGCCTGGTCCCGCTTGGTCACCACCGGGCCCCGGAGGAGAGGCTCGCTCACCAGCCGGGCAAGCTCCGCCGGGGTCCGGGCCACCACCGTGCCCGGGAGCATGAAAGCGCCCAGGACCTCCGCCTGGGCCGCTTTGGACCGGCTCAGCAGTTGCGCCAGAGCCGGCGGAAAGAGGCCCACCCCTCGCTCCAGCAGATCCAGAAGCTTGACCTCTTCTCCCGGCCGCAGGGGCAGGACGCCCAGAAGCAGGTCCCCGGCCGCCAGGTCCGGAAAGCAGCAGCGGAAATCACGGGATGGCCGCAGGGTCGGCATGGGCCGACATCCCCCCAGGCGACGGCGCCTGCCGGGTGGAGACGCTGTTGAAACCGGTCCGGTCCCCGGCCGCCGGTTTCTTCTTCCACCACTTGAGCCCCCGGTTCCGGGGGGCGTAAATGTCGTAATAGTCAACCTGACCCACTTTGCGCCAGTGCCGGGTCAACTGCACGGGGCAATACACCTGACGGAAAACGCTCTTGCCGAAGCTGCCTAGGATGAGCAAGTCCGCCTGCACTGCGTTGAAATCATAGGGCTGCCCCCGGGGATTGAGCAGAACCACCCGGTCCGGGGTGGACTCCACAAAGAAGAAGGCCGGCATGAGGTGAAAACGGTGCCGGTCACTCAGGAAAACCAGCTCATATTCCGGCGTTTCAATGAGACACTGGGCAGGGACCCGCTGAGACAGATATTGCACCATGCGGGCCGGGGGATTTTTGCTCTCGGTGGCGACCAGGGCCATTAAATCCAAACCGGTGGCCGGATAAAACAGCGCCAGGAAAACCAGCGTCATCCCGCCGACAGCCCACCGGCGAGCCGCCCCCGCCAGACCTGCCGTCAGCCGGGCCAGGGCCCGGCCCAAAAAGTGGGCCGCCAGAGGACTGGCCAGAAAGAGCGCGGGGAGGGCAAACCGCTCCCAATACACCGCAGTAAGATAGACCAGACACCACAGCCAGAAATTGGCCACCCAGAGGCGGCCGCCCAGAGAGAGAGGCTCCCGGCGCCAATGCCAGAGGATGCCCAGGTTCCCCAGCCAGAACAGGGGGTGGCCCAACAGGTAGGCGAAACTTTCCGGGTAGACCCGGCCGATGGTGAGCGGCGTGAAGAATTCGTGACACAGCAGGGCCTTTTGTTCCAGGAAATGGGTCACCGCAATGACATATCCCCCCAGGATGACCGCTTTGAGGGTCAGATAGGCCAGCAACGGCAGCGCCAGCCCGGCGCTGTAAACCCCCAGTCGGAGAAGCGGACCCCGCCCCTGTTGGCGGCTGTGGAAGAAGATGGCCGCCAGGGGGGGCAGGAAGGCCAGTCCGTAAAATTCCTTGGCCGCAAAGGCCAGCCCCAAAAACACCCCGCCGCCGAACAGGGAGAGGTCGGAATTCCGGTCCAGCCCCCGCAAGATCAACCAGATGGCGCACAGAAAGAGCCCGAGGGCGGGGATGTCCCCGAGAACGGACCGGCCCCAGTACAGCACATCGGTGCCCAGGAAGGCCAGCGCCACGGCCCCGAGGGCCGTCCCCGCGCCCCAGAGGCGCCGGGCGGCCAGGAAAAGGGCAAAAAAGGCGAAAAGCAGGTAAAATCCGGCCACCAGCCGGCCGCTCACCAGGCTCACTCCCAGCAGGCGGTAGGCCAACGCCACTGGCAGGATCACCGACGGCCCGGCGCTGATGCGATAATCGAAATCACGAAGCTGGTCGGGACTCTGGACGGTGAGCGCGTAGCGGCCCTGTTGGGCCAGATTGGCGGCGGTCTCCGAAAAAATGGCCTCATCCCACCAGATGGTGGGATAGTTGGCCAGGTTGAAAAAACTCGACCAGGCAATCAGGCCGAAAAGAGCCAGACCCGCGCCCCAGAGCGGAGAGGGAAGCCAGCAGCAGGATGAGCGCCGCGCCATACCGATGCACGGGCCGCGCCGGGGGCCCGAACCGTGACCTTTCCTTCAGAATATGAGACGGTGGGGGGAGCCGCGCCGGCCCGGCCCTTCTCTTATAAAGGACCGCGGTCGCGGCCTCCAGCACCTGTGTTGCATTATACGGCAGGATTTCCGAAAGATAAACGCACAATCTCGGGGGAACCGGGGGCGGGGAATATTTTTGAAGGAAAAAACGCCGGGGAGGATGAGGAGCAGCCGTCCCCACCCTCCCCGCAAGGCTTGGGGCCGAGTCTAAAGACCGACGATCTGCCGGTGCAGCTCCTCGGTCTTCTCCCGCCGGGCCGCATCCCGCTCCCGGACGATCTCCGCCAGGCGCTCCTGAATCTTCAGGTAGAAGGGCCCGTTGATGTCCTCCCCCCGCTGGTGGGCGTCGATGAGCTGCCGGTAGCAATGGATCATGCGGCCGATCATGGCCACGGCATATTCCCGGCCCTGGACTTTGATGGTGGCCAGCCCCAGGTTCAGGTAGGCCTTGAGTTCATCCCCCAGGATGGCAAAGGCCACGTTGGGCTGCCGCCGGATGCGCTCGTTCAGGGAGTCGATGAATTCCCGGCCGTGGCCCCGGTTGCCCAAAACCCTGTGGCGCTGTTCGTCGGTGAGCAGGCAGAGGCGGAAGCAACTGCCGCTGCGGTCGGGCCAGCCTTCATACTCCACAATTTCATTGCCGTCCTCGTCGCAGTACACCTTGCGGACATAGCTGTCGGCGATGAGTTCATGGAAGAGGCAGTTGCCCACGCCGCCGATGCAGCGGTTGCCGTGCACCAGCACTTCGGTGAGCAGACCCGACTCGTCGGCTTCCCGCTTGAAGCGGCTCAACTTCTCCACCGTGTTGATTTCGGTGGACGCCACCAGTTGCGTGGCCCCGTACTCTTTGAAGCGCGCCATCTCCTCTTTGGTCCGGATATTGCAGCCGACGCTGGCATGGATGACGAGCCCGGGGAAAAGCCGATGCACCTCCTGCATGAGTGCAGGCGTCTTGACGATCACCCCTTCAGCGCCGAAGCGGGCGTACTTCTCCACCTTCTTCAGGGCCAGGGCCAGGTTTTCCGGGGGCACCTCGGCATTCAGGGCCACCCGCACCTTGCCGCCGTATCCCCGGGCAATCTCCACCGCCTGGCCGATCCGGCTGTCTTCCAGTTCCCAGGCGCACTTCCTGCGGCTGAAGCCCTTGGCGCCCACATAGACGGCGTCGGCGCCATGGGCGAAGACCGCATCCACCATTTCCAGGCTGCCGCCAGGGGCTAACAACTCATTGCTCATAATCTCCCATACCTCCCTGAGCCGCCCACACGGTCCCCTGACCGGCCGGACTGCCGCGCCGACGTCTCAAGGTAACCCCCAGGAACGGTGGGTTCCTCCTCCGGGTTGCTTCAATGGGGTTTCTTGCCCGCTGGGAGAAGTCGGGCCGGAAAAATATTACTCTCATCCTTTATTTTAGCTTAATCCCGGCGGCTTCGCTCGTCAATCTGGAAAATATTTTCTCCAGGAAACCGCCGGCCGCGCCGGCTCAGCCTCTCAGGTAAAGCAGGGCCAAAACAAAGGTGAGGCCGATCTCCACCGCAAAGGTCAGCAGATAGATGATCAGCTCCATGCTGCTTTTGTATTCATCCCAGAGGATGATGTGGTTCGGCTCATGCAGAATTTCCCAGGAGGTTTTCTGCGTCATGGGTCATCTCCTCGTCCATCTTGGCAGGCAATATGCGAAAATCTTCACATAGCGGAAGGCGAAATATCACACCTTCCGCCCTTTGTCAAGCAAAGTCCGTCAACATTTCCGCCACCGGCCGGGGGACCACCTGCTGCGCCAAAGGACCGGCCGCCAGCGCCGGGAAGGCGTCCTCCAGCAGGGGCCGGGGGCGGCGATAGATCACGCCGATGGGGATGCGCTCCCCCCACTCCTTGGCCTTCAGATAGGCCGCCGCCTCGTTTTCCGGGTCATAATCCGGGACTTCATCCAGCCGGTAGACCCGCTGCCGGTACCAGTCGTAGGTGTTCACCTTATTGAAGGAGACGCAGGGCTGCAGCACCTCCAGCAGGGCAAAGCCGCGGTGGCCCAAGGCCTGTTTGTAAAGGTCCTTCAGGTGGTCCGCCGCCCCGGCAAAGCCCCGGCCCACCCAGGAGCAGTCCTGGGCCACCGCCAGCGCCAGGGCGTGCATGGGCGGATAAGGCACCCCCGCCGGCTGGATGAGCGACTTGAAACCCTGATCGCTGGTAGGCGACGCCTGTCCCTTGGTGAGGCCGTAGACCTGGTTGTTGTGCACCGCCAGGGTGACGTCGGGGTTGCGCCGGAACGCGGCCAGCAGGTGGTTCCCCCCCTCCCCGTAGCAGTCGCCGTCCCCGGCCACGGCCACCACCCGCAGTCCGGGGTTGGCCAGGCGCACGCCGGTGGCCACCGGCAGGGTGCGGCCGTGAATGCCGTTGAAGGTGTGGCATCGGAGATAATGGGGGAATTTGCTGGACTGGCCGATCCCCGACACCAGCAGAATCTGTTCGGGACGGATCTCCAGCTCCGCCAGGGCCTGCTTGAAGGCCTTGAGCATGGCGAAATTGCCGCAGCCCGGACACCAGGCGGACTCGATTCCCTGATAGAGGTCCAGGGGCAGCATGGGCGCCTCACACCACGCCGGCCAGGCCCCGGAGGAGGTATTCCGGGGTGAAGGGCCGGCCGTCGTATCGCAGCACCAGGTGGTCGGCCGCCAAACCGGTCTCCTGACGGAGGAGCCGGTTGAGCTGGCCGCAGGCGTTCCCCTCAACCACCACCAGTTTCCGGGCGCCGGCCAGGACCGAGGCCACCGCCTGCCGGGGGAAGGGCCACAATTCGCTCAGATGCACCAGGCGCACCGGGGTGTTCTCGGCATTGAGGCGGGAGACGGCCTCCGCCGCGGGCCCCAGGGTGGAGCCCCAGCAGACCAGGGCCAGGGGCGCGTCCGCCGGCCCGGCCGCAGTGATGCCGGACAATTCCCCCCGCAGGCCCTCCAGCTTGCGCAGCCGTTTCTCGTGCATCTTGACCCGGACTTCCAGGTCCTCGGTGAGGTGGCCGTCCGGGGTGTGCTCGTCGGAATCGGCCACCACCAGGCCCGGCCCGAAGCCCGGCAGGCGCCGGGGGGAAATCCCGCTCTCCCTCAGGGCGTAGCGCTCATACCCGGCCTTTGCGCCCCCGTCCAGGAAACGCTCCACCGCGGCGGGCGGAAACTCGTCGGCCTCGTGGGTGACCTGGCTGTCCCCGAAATACTGGTCCGTGAGGATGAAGACGGGCAACTGGTATTTGTCGGCGAAATTGAGGGCCCGCACCATCAGGGCGTATCCCTGGGCCGGGGTGCCCGGGGTGAACAAGGCCCGGGGCGAGTCGTCCTGGCCGGCGCTCAGCACGAAGCCGAGGTCGCCCTGCCCGGTGCGGGTGGGCAGCCCCGTGCTGGGGCCGGGCCGCATGGCCACTACCACCACCAGGGGGGTCTCCGTCATGGCCGCCAGGCCCACGCCCTCGGTCATGAGGCAGAAGCCGCCCCCCGAGGTGCCGGTCAGGGCCCGGGCCCCGGCAAAAGAGGCGCCCAGAGCCATGTTGATGGCGGCGATTTCGTCCTCGGTCTGCTCCACCACCACCCCCCACCGGGCGGCGCGCAGGCTCACCGCGTTGAACAGGCTGGTCCAGGGGGTCATGGGGTAGCCGCAGATGAAATTGAGCCCCGCCGCCAGGGCCCCCAGGGCCATGCCTTCGTGGCCGCTGAGCAGCAGCCGGGGGGATGGGGGCGGCGAGACGCGGCTGAAATCGAAGGGGGACTGGCGCTCCCGGGCCATTTCATGGCCCCGTTGGGCGGCGGCGCGGTTCCAGGCCGCCACCTCAGGCCCCTTGTCGGCGAAGGTGGCCTCCAGCAGGCCGGCCAGGCCCTCCACCGGAACCCCCAACAGACCCAGAATGGCCCCGGCGGCGCCCGCGTTCAGGGCGATCTCCCCCGCGGCCGCGCCGGGCAACAGCGTCTCGTGGGAGAGACCCAGGGAGGGAACCCCGGCGGGCACCTCCTTGACCTGCTCTACATCGTAAATGATGAGCCCCGGCGGAGACAGCTCTTCCCGGTGCAGCGCCACCGTCTCCTGGTTCAAGGCCACCAAAAGGTCCACCCCTTCCCGAGGGGAGAGGAGGGAGGCCTCGCCCACCCGCAGCACGTTGAAGAGGTGCCCGCCCCGGATGCGGGACTGGTAATCCTGGAGCATGTGCACCCGCAAACCGTGGCGCACCAGGGCCTTGCCCAGGGGCAGGCTGATGGAGTGCACGCCCTGACCGGCGGCCCCGCCGATCAAAATATTCAGGTCTGTCATCAGACGATCCGGCATCTCATAGGGTGAAGTAGTCCTTGTGAAAATTATAATTTACCCTTAACCCGATGTATAGCAAAAAGTTCACGGGGCGGGGGAGCAAACCCACCCTGGCCGGGGGCTGATGGGATTTTTTTTGTGAGGCAGGGGGCCAGGGGGGAGGACGGTGCATTGCCCCCCCTGCCCTTTGCCTCATTCATACCGGATGGCTTCCACCGGGTCCAGGCGGGAGGCCTTCCAGGAGGGGTAGAGGGTGGCCAGGAAGCTGATGCTCAGGGCCGCGCCCACGATGAGCAGGATATCCCAGGCCTGGATATCCACCGACAGGGTGGACAGATTATAGATGTCTTTCGGCAGCTTGACGAATTCGTACTTCTCCAGCAGGGCCCCCAGCAGCAGGCCCAGGGCCAGCCCCACCGAGGTGCCGATGGCGCCGATGATCAGACCGTTGACCACGAAAATGCTCATGATGCTCCGGCGCGTGGCCCCCATGGATTTCAGGATGGCGATTTCCCTGGTCTTGCGCATCACCATCATGAACAGGGTGCTGGCGATGCCGAAGGCGGCCACCAGGATGATGAGGGTGAGGATGATGAACAGCACCGCCTTCTGCAACTGGATGGCGGTGAAGAGGTTGCGGTTCATGGTGAGCCAGTCCCGCACCAGGAAGGAGGGGCCCAGCTTCTGCTCCACGGCCGCGGCCACCCGGTCGGCCTGCTCGATGTCCGCCACCTGGAGTTCCAGCCCCGTCACCTGCCGGCCCAGGCCCAAAAATTCCTGCACCCGGGGGATGCTGGCGAAGAGCAGGCGGTTGTCGAACTCGTACATGCCGGCGTGGAAGATGGCGGTCACCCGGAAGGATTGACGCAGGGGCATCCGGCCCTGGCGGGTGGCGCTCCCCAGGGGGGAGATGACGTTCAGGTAATCCCCCACGGCCAGCTTGAGGCTGGCGGCCATTTCATTGCCGATGGCCACCCGGGGGGCGGCGTCGGGCGTGGCGTCGGCCAGGTCCGCGAAGCTCCCCTGCACCACCTGCAGGGCCGGGGGGCCGCCCGCCAGAATGGTCTTCAGGTCCATGCCCCGGAGCACTCCGCCGGTGATGTTGCCCGGCGCGGACAGCATCACCTGGGTGTAAATGAAGGGGGTGGCGGCCACCACGCCGGGCACCTGGGTGAGTTCCCGGACGAGAGGGGTGTCGTCGGGCAGACTGGCGCCCCGCTGCAGCACGATGATGTGCGCGTTGACGCTGAGGATCTTGCGCTTCAGGTCCCGGACGAAGCCGGTCATGACGCCGATGACGACGATGAGGGCCATGACCCCCACGGCCACCCCGGCGACGGAGATCAACGTGGACAGGGAAATGAAGCCTTTCTGCCGCCGCACCCCCCAGAGCAGCCGCCAGGCCACAAAAGTTTCGAAGAAGCCCATAAATCTTCTCTCCGTGGGCGCCCCGGCCGCCTGCTCCCGCCTTGGCCCCCGAGCCGGGCCGCGGGGGGTGGATGAGAAGCCGGCGCCTGTCCCCCAGCCTTTTTTCTGTTGTTATGATTATGATACAATGCGCGCAGGAAAATCTCCGCCGGAATTTTTCCGTGAGGTTTTTTGGCCGGCTCGGCAGGAAGGTGCGGCGACCCCCCGCTTCCCAACCGGCAGGCAGGAGAACCGCAATGGGCAGAGAGGGCCTCATCATCGCCGACATGCTCAATGATTTCCTGGACCCGGGCGGCGCCCTGTACGTGGGTCCGCAGGCGCGGGGCATCATCCCTTTCATCGACCGCAAGAGAGGGGAGTTCCGGGCCTCGGGAGGCCTGGTGGTCTTCGTCTGCGACGCCCACGCCCCGGACGACCGGGAGTTCCGCTTTTTCCCCCCCCACGCGGTCAAGGGCACCTGGGGGGCGGAGATTATCCCGGAGCTCACCCCCCGCCCGGGAGACCGCCGGGTGGAGAAGACCCGCTACAGCTGTTTCCACCGCACCGGCCTGGAGGACCTGCTGCGCCGGGAGGCGGTGGGACGCGTGGCGGTGACCGGGGTGTGCACCTCCATCTGCGTCCTGGAGACCGTGAAGGAATTGTTCGACCGGGACATACCGGCCCTGGTGTACCGGCAAGGGGTGGCCGATTTCGACCCCGAGGCCCACGCCTTCGCCCTGAAGCACATGGCCCGGGTCATGGGGGCCGAGGTGGTCTGAGGTCGAGCGCCCCGGGGTTTGCCGGGGGGGCTTGAAAGATTGTGGGGAGGGGAAGGGGCCGGTGCGCCCATCTTCCTGACGAGGGCCGGCCGCGGTGATGAAAAAACCTAGCCCAGCCGCCCCGGCTGTTCCCTGAAAGAGCAGGCGAGGGCGCCTGCTCTACCTTTTGGCAAGAGATTTTCACGTCTTAGGTGGCACGCTCGCCCTCCGGTGTCCCCCCTTCACGATTAATACTACTCCGACAGATTATCTTATATTTTTAAGGGATTCTGTATTATGTCATCTCCATGTCCAAGAAGGTTATCTTTCCGGATATCGCCGATTACTTGGCTCCCTATGCTCCCTATTTCCGCCGCTTGGAAGGCCGGGAATTGGCGCGCTGCTATGTAGTCGGCCTGATGATGGAAG